>Ga0222714_10000311_pt1 | contig 58212 bp, 47 predicted proteins | sample C33_3DmetaG_FD_165048 | JGI IMG/M metagenome (GOLD analysis project Ga0222714, IMG submission 165048) | Estuarine water microbial communities from San Francisco Bay, California, United States - C33_3D | ecosystem: Environmental > Aquatic > Marine > Unclassified | place: USA: California... | reverse complement strand
AGAAGCTGCCATTCCATATTCCTTTCTCGATGGGGCTGCTCTCCGCCGACGGCACCGAATTCGAACTAATGCTGAGTGGCGAGACGCATGGCGTGCAAGACGCCGGGAAAAAGTCCCGCGTTCTTTCGCTCACTGAAGAGACTCAGTCGTTTGTCTTCGAGGGCATCTGCGAGACTCCTATTCCCTCACTGTTACGCGGCTTCAGCGCGCCGGTGCGCCTGAATTATGAGTATGACCCGACAGAACTGCAGACGCTGCTGGTCAGCGACAGCGACGGTTTTAATCGGTGGAATGCTGGCCAACAGCTCGCTATTTCGATTATCGAATCACAGCTCGGCACATGGCACGAGCGCCAAAAGGCTGAGCTTTCTTCGTTGCTCAAGGACGCTTTTGTAGGTGTCTTAGATCGAGTTCTCAATGATGATTCCTTCGACAGGGCAATGGCCGCGCATCTCTTGGTGTTACCGACAACGGCGTATTTGATCGAACGCGCCGTGGTTGCGGATGTCGATGCTATCCATGGCGTTCGCGAGTCGCTAGCCGATCAGCTGGCCTCTGCGCTCGAGGCACGGTTTGCCGCAGTATTCGAAGCGAACAAGGAGGAAGCGGGCACGGCGTTTAGTGCGAATGCTGAGGCGATGGCGCGTCGCGCGATTGCTAACCTGTCTTTGAGCTATTTGGTGCGCACTGGTAAGCAGAGTTGGCTAGATGCTTGTGCTGCACAATTCGAGAACGCTACTAACATGACTGACCAGGCCGCTGCGCTGCGTAATCTCGTGAATAGCCCAGCCGAGCTCGCAGTTGGGCTGCGCGCTGCAGCGCTTGAGTCTTTCCACGCGCAATGGCAGCACGAAGCGCTTGTGGTCGATCAATGGTTTGCGGTTCAGGCTACCAACACGCTGCCGGGCGCGCTGTCGCGGGTAGAGGCGCTGATGCAGCACGCCGACTTTGACATTAAAAATCCCAACAAAGTGCGCTCACTCATCGGTGCATTCTGTGGGCAAAATCATGTCGGATTTCACGCGGTCGATGGCAGTGGTTACCGGTTCCTCGCCGATCGTGTCATCGAACTCGACAGATTAAATCCGCAGATCGCCTCACGCCTCCTTACTCCGTTGACTCGCTTCGGTAAATTCGACGCGGTTAGGCGTGAGCTTATGCAGAAAGAGCTTGCGCGTATTAAGGCGGTTGAGGGATTGTCGCGCGATGTGTTTGAGGTCGTCGCTAAAAGCACGGTTTGATCCCGAGCCCGCTGCCTCTCTTGCAGAGGTATTTCAGCGCGCCGTAACGTCGTTTCTGCTCGATGCAGAGTCAATGCAGAGTTAATGCAGAGATGATGCGGATTTGACGGAGAGTTGATGCAGAAAAAAGCCCCGTAGAATTTAATTCGACGGGGCTTTTTCTTTATTAGCCGATAGCGACTTCGCGAATATCAGTCAGTGGAATCGACTTCGCGCGTTCCGCAGCCTTCATATACGACTCGATCTCGTTAAAGTTCAGATAGCGGTAGATGCTGTCAGACATCGTGTTGATATTACCCATGTAGGACATGTACTCATCCATCGTCGGTATCTTGCCGAGCGCAGCACTTACCGCAGCGAGCTCGGAGGATGCCAAATACACATTCGCGCCCTGGCCTAAGCGATTGGGAAAGTTGCGCGTCGATGTTGAGACCACCGTTGAGTTGGGTGCAACCCGTGCTTGGTTACCCATACATAACGAGCAGCCCGGCATTTCGGTGCGTGCGCCAGACACACCGAAGACGTTGTAAATGCCTTCTTCAGTGAGCTGATGCTCGTCCATCTTGGTTGGCGGAGCAATCCAAAGTTTGGTGGGTAATGCACCGTCTACCTGCTTTAACACTTCACTGGCGGCACGGAAGTGCCCGATGTTTGTCATACAGGAGCCAATAAACACCTCGTCGATCTTGGTATTTTGTACTTCAGACAATGGCTTCACGTCGTCTGGGTCGTTAGGACAGGCGAGGAGGGGCTCTTTAATCTCGTTGAGATCGATTTCGATGATTTTATAGTACTCAGCATCGGCGTCCGGCTCCATGAGCTCGGGATTTGCGAGCCAGGCTTCCATTGCCTGCGCGCGACGCTCGAGTGTGCGAGCATCCTGGTAGCCCTGCTCGATCATCCAGCGCAGCAGTGTGATGTTCGATTTGAAATACTCCTCTATCGGCTCACGGCCAAGGCGAATGGTGCAACCGCCAGCCGAGCGCTCGGCTGAGGCGTCGGAGATTTCGAAGGCTTGTTCGACCTTAAGGTTTGGCAGCCCTTCGATTTCGAGGATGCGGCCAGAGAAGATGTTTTTCTTCCCTTTTTTCTCGAGGGATAGGTCACCGCTCTGAAGCGCCGCGTAGGGGATCGCGTTCACGAGGTCACGCAGGGTGATGCCTGGATGCATCTCTCCCTTGAAGCGCACCAAGACCGATTCCGGCATATCGAGAGGCATTACGCCTGTTGCGGCGGCGAAGGCCACAAGACCCGATCCCGCAGGGAAAGAAATGCCAATAGGGAAGCGCGTGTGTGAATCGCCGCCGGTGCCGACGGTGTCGGGCAAGAGCATTCGGTTTAGCCACGAGTGAATGATGCCGTCGCCGGGACGCAGCGAAACGCCGCCGCGCGTGTGGATAAAGTCAGGCAACGTATGCTGGGTTTCGATGTCGACGGGCTTAGGATAGGCTGCCGTGTGACAAAAAGACTGCATAACAAGGTCGGCGGAGAAGCCAAGACAAGCAAGGTCTTTGAGTTCGTCGCGCGTCATTGGTCCGGTAGTATCTTGGCTGCCGACTGTTGTCATGCGAGGCTCGCAGTAGTCGCCAGGACGAACGCCTGCGACGTTGCACGCCTTGCCTACCATCTTCTGCGCAAGCGTGAAGCCCATGTCGGATGCCGCTGCAGGCACCATCGAACGGAACACAGTTGAGGCTTCGAGACCGAGTTCCTCGCGGGCGCGCTGTGTCAGACCGCGACCGATGATGAGCGGAATACGACCGCCGGCGCGAACCTCATCGAGCAAAACATCGGTCTTGAGTTCGAATTCGGTGATGACTTCGTCAGTGCCATGGCGTGTGATTTTGCCTGCGTAAACGTCGATATCGATGATGTCGCCTGTGTTGAGATTGTCAACGTCGCATTCGAAGGGGAGCGCGCCCGCATCTTCCATAGTGTTGAAGAAGATAGGTGCGATCTTACCGCCGATGCAGACACCCCCGTCGCGTTTGTTAGGGATATAGGGGATGTCGTCGCCGATATACCAAAGTACGGAGTTCGTCGCAGACTTGCGCGATGAACCCGTGCCCATCACGTCGCCAACGAGCGCGACAGGGTGCCCCGTTTTCTCGAGCTCTTCGATCTGCGCGGCGGCGTCGGTGACACCTTCGCGTGGGTTTTTGTACATGGCCTTGGCATGCAGGGGGATATCGGGGCGCGACCAGGCGTCTTGCGCTGGCGAGAGGTCGTCGGTATTGGTCTCACCCGGCACTTTAAAGACGGCGACAGTAAGTTTCTGCGGCAGCTCGGGCTTGCTCGTAAACCACTCGGCATCTGCCCATGAGTGCATCACGCGTTTTGCGTTGGCGTTACCGGCCTTTGCCTTGCCTGCGACGTCATGGAATGCGTCAAACATGAGGAGCGTATGACTCAGCTCATCGGCTGCATTGCTGCCGAGTTCGGCGTCCTCAAGCAGTTCTACTAGCGTCGCGATATTATAACCACCTAGCATCGTGCCGAGGAGTTTCACCGCTAACGCGCGGTCGATAAGGGGTGAGCTAACTTCGCCCTTCGCTACGGCGGACAAGAAGCCGGCTTTCACATAAGCGGCCTCGTCTACGCCGGCGGGTACTCGGTTCGAAATGAGGTCTACGATGAACTCGCCTTCACCCGGAGGTGGGTTCTTAAGCAATTCGATTAGCTCGGCGACTTGCGCGGCAGAGAGTGGCTTAGGGACAATGCCCTCGGCGGCGCGTTCCGCGACATGGGCTCTGTAGGCTTCTAACATAAAATTTCCTTGGGGCTTCGATGCCGGATGTGATCAAAAGGAGTGGCGGAGGGGAGTCGAGTCGCACGGGTCACGAAGTCATCGAATTTCCCTTAATTTTGAGCGCATAAGTCTACTGGTTTTGTTGCTTAAAATCCAGATCGAGGCGCGGCGCGTATGCTCGAACAAGCCGTCGGATAAGCGGTGTCTTTGGCATCGAGTATATGCGGCAGACTTTGCTTCGATGCGGTGGAGGTTTAGACTCGCCCGCTTAGTTTATGAGATATCCTCGAGATCTCCTCGAGAATTTCCCAAAGAGTTTCTCAGAGAATTCCCTATGAAAGACCCGCAAGCCCCAGTCAAAACACCCTGTATCGGCATTTGCTCTACCACCTCGGTTGGGGATAGGGTATGTCGCGGGTGCAAACGGTATTCGACGGAGGTCATCGGCTGGATATCTTTTGGCGAAGAGGAGAAAGCGGCGGTAATGAGACGTATAGAGAAGCTCAATACGCAGATACTTCATGAAAAATTCGCCATCGATTCTGAGGAAGAGCTTCGCGCCGGCCTGCGGCGACTGAGTGTGCCCTATGACCCGGCACTCTCTCCGTATTGCTGGCTACACAATCTGCTCAAAAAAGCGCATCACCGAATCGGGACACTTGAGGGGCTTGGCGTGAGCGTCAGGCCCGACTATGCCGGGCTCAGCATGGGTCAGCTAGAGCAGCAGGTCGAGCAGGAAATATTAGCGCTTACGCAGGCGCATGCAGAGCGCTACCGCGTTACTTGAGTTTTCTTGTAATCCCTGGGCAGGCTGAGATAACGCTAACCTTTTCTAAGAAGACTCCTCTTAGATGCCCCCTTACGAGGCGCGCATCTGTATCTATATTTAAGATTAACTATGAATCCTAAATTATTGAAATTTATGTTCAATAAGGGATATTTTCCCTTCGTCTAAGAACGCAATCCATGCGCTAGTACCCCAATCCCCGAGCACGGTGCGGTGCGCTTTGCCGGCGTCATGATTCCGATCGGCAAGGCTAATTTCATGCACTGCGGGCCTGTGCGTGTGCCCGTGTAGCAGATCTTTAACGCCATGGTTACGAAGCGCCTGATCCACCGCTGACTGATTGACGTCCATGATGTCGTTCGCCTTCGTTGCGGTGGCCTCGCGGCTTTGTGCCCGCGCCTGAGTCGCAAAGGCCAGACGTGCCTCTAGCGGTTGGGCAAGAAACGCCGCCTGCCAGTCCGATTGTCTGACTAGACTGCGAAACTCCTGATAGTCAGTGTCATCGGTGCAGAGTGAGTCTCCATGCATTAACAAGATTTCGCGCGAGCCGCTTGTAATGATTTCGGACTCGGCCATGAGCCTCGCGCGACAGCGCGCGGCGTAGGCTTCGCCAATCAGAAAATCGCGATTGCCGTGCATTATCGCGACCTCGGCTCCTGCCGTGACAAAATCTGCGAGCGCCAACGCGACCGACTCGGCAAGCGCGGACGGCGCGTCGTCCCCGACCCACATCTCGAAAAGGTCGCCGAGGATAAACAGCTGCGAGCACGTGCCGCGATAACGCTCGAGAAAGCCCAAGAAGGCTTGCGTCAAATCTGGACGCGATTCCTGCAGGTGCAAGTCCGAGATTAAGAGTATCGGTCGGCTCAATGCAGCTACTCTTCGCTGACAGTCACTGATTCGATTACCACGTCCTCAGTTGGCACGTCTTGATGGCCACCCAGTGAGCCCGTCTTGCAGCTTTTAATTTTGTTCACGACATCCATGCCGTCGATTACCTTGCCGAATACCGCATATCCCCAACCTTGCGGGCTCGGGCTTGTATGATTTAGGAAACCGTTGTCGCCCACGTTAATGAAAAATTGCGAGGTTGCTGAATGCGGGTCCGAGGTGCGGGCCATCGCGATTGAGCCGACGACGTTGGGAAGGCCATTGTCTGCTTCGTTTTTGATCGGTTCGCCGTTGGGTTTCTGATTTAGCCCAGGCTCAAAGCCGCCACCTTGGATCATGAAGTTGTCGATAACTCGGTGAAAGATCGTGCCGTCGTAGAATCCGCTCTTGGCGTAATCCAAAAAATTGGCTGCGGAAATAGGGGCTTTGTCGAAGTTTAGTTCGAGGGTGATCGCGCCGTGGTTTGTGTTTAAGAGAATCATTTAGGCTTCCTGAGGTCAAAAGTTGATAGTGAGCAAAAGTTGGGAGTTGTCGCTGCATCGGGTTCGCGCGACGCTTTCGTAATCGGCTATAATACGCGCTTTGCCGGACCCTTTGTAGGGTTCGCGTAGCGCCAGGAAGCGAAACAGAATGACTAATTCCAGTAAAGCAAAAGAAACCGAGAGTTCGGAAGCGCCGAGTTCAAATTTTATTCGGCATATTGTTGCCGAAGACCTCGCGAACAATCGACATGCAGGCCGGGTGCAGACTCGTTTCCCACCAGAGCCAAATGGCTATTTGCATATTGGTCATGCGAAGTCGATCTGCCTTAACTTCGGCATTGCAGCTGAGAATAACGGTCAATGCAATCTGCGCTTCGATGACACGAACCCTGAAAAAGAGAGCCAAGAGTTTGTCGATGCGATCAAAGAGAACATCAATTGGCTCGGGTTTGATTGGTCGGGTGAGGTGCGCTATTCGTCCTCATATTTCGAACAGCTCTTCCAGTTCGCCGTCCAGCTTATCGAGAAAGGGCTTGCCTATGTGTGCGATCTCAGCGCAGAAGAGGCGCGCGAGTTCCGTGGGACACTGACTGATGCCGGTCGCAACAGTCCCTGCAGAGAGCGTGCTATAGCCGAGAATCTGGACTTATTCACGCGCATGCGAGCAGGGGAGTTTGCTGACGGCGCTCGCAGTCTGCGGGCTAAGATCGATATGGCGTCTCCCAATATCAATATGCGTGATCCAGTGCTCTATCGCATTAGGCATATTCGACATCATCAGACTGGGGATGCGTGGTGTATTTATCCAACGTACGACTATACGCACTGCATCAGCGACGCTATCGAAGGCATTACGCACTCATTGTGTACTCTTGAGTTTGAAGACCATCGGCCACTCTACGACTGGATTCTGAATAGCTTAGATCTGGATTCGATTAAACAGGCGAGTGATCTTGCTGAGTCGGACCTGCCCTATGTGCTGCCAAAACAGACAGAATTTGCCAAGCTCAAGATAAATTACACAGTGGTGGGTAAGCGTAAACTCAAACAGCTTGTCGATGAAGGGCTGGTTTTAGGCTGGGACGACCCGCGCATGCCAACCCTTGCAGGTATGCGCAGGCGGGGCTATACGCCGGCATCGCTGCGCAATTTTTGCGAGAGCGTTGGGGTCGCACGGAGCGAGAGTCAGGTCGATATAAGCATGCTTGAACATGCGCTACGCGAAGACCTCGACAGCAATGCGCCTCGCGCCATGTGTGTCCTGCGGCCTCTGAAGGTGACCCTGACCAATCTGCCTGGCCCGATTGAATTATCGCTGCAGAATCATCCTAAGAAAGAAGAGATGGGGCGCAGGGCTGTGCCGCTTACCTCTGAAATCGTGATTGATCGTGATGACTTCCGCGAAGAGGCAGAGCCCGGTTTTAAGCGTCTCGTGACTGGAGGTGAGGTGCGTCTGCGTGGTGCCTATGTCATCCGGTGTGAAGAGGTCGTGAGAGACGCTCAGGGTGAAATTGATCAACTGAGGTGTAGTGTCGATTTAGCTACTTTGGGCAAAAATCCTGAGGGGCGCAAAGTGAAAGGGGTGATCCACTGGGTATCCTCAACACAGGGCGTGCCTGCCTCGGTGCGTCTCTATGACAGATTGTTTACCGTTGAAAACCCCGAAAGCAAGGAGGTCGACGATTTTAGGACCTTACTCAATCCAGACTCGCTTACCGTGTTAGAGGATTGTTTGGTTGAACCCGCAGCGGCGTCGGCTGGCGCTGCGTTGAGCTATCAATTCGAGCGTGAAGGGTATTTCACCCGCGACAGGCTGGATTCGACCGACGACAAACTCGTGTTCAATCAAACCATAGGTCTTCGCGCGTCCCATTGAGCGCGACAACCGCCTAGCAAGCAGCAGCCACACACGAGAGTCCTACGTAACAGCACCAAGAAATTATATATGAAAATTTACAACAGCTTTACTCAGACTAAAGAAGAGTTTGTCCCGCGAGAGGCCGGCAAGGTCGGTATCTACGTATGCGGCATTACAACCTATGACTATCTTCACCTCGGGCATGCGCGCATGCTCGTCGCTTTCGATATCGTGACCCGCTATCTGCGTTCCAAGGGATTCTCGGTCGAGTATGTGCGCAACATCACCGACATCGACGACAAGATCATCAATCGGGCGAATGAGAACGGGGAACTGTTTACCGACCTCACGACGCGCTTTATTGACGCAATGCACGAAGACGAGGCGGCACTGGGGGTTCTACCGCCGGATCAGGAGCCCCGAGCTACAGGCCACATTGGCGAGATCGTGTCTCTAATTCAGACGCTGATCGAAAAAGAGCATGCTTACCCGGCAGCCAATGGTGATGTGTATTTCTCGGTCAGTAGTTTTGACGACTACGGTAAGCTCTCTAAAAAGAAGATGGACGAGCTTTTAGATGGCGCGCGTATCGAAATTGGCGAGTTGAAACGTGACCCTCGCGATTTTGTACTTTGGAAGCGTGCAGAAGAGGGGGGCGTCGGCTGGGATTCTCCCTGGGGCTATGGGCGCCCAGGATGGCATATCGAATGCTCTGCGATGTCTTCGTGCTGCCTCGGAGACACATTCGATATTCATGGAGGGGGGTCCGATCTGCTATTCCCTCACCACGAAAACGAGATCGCACAGAGCGAGGCGGCAACGGGCGTAAAATTCGCAAATCTATGGATGCACAACGGACCGCTGCGTGTCGATAATGAAAAAATGTCTAAATCGTTAGGCAATTTTTTTACCGTGCGCGAGGTGCTCAAGGTTTACGACGCCGAGGTGCTTCGTCATCTGCTTATTGCGAGCCATTACAGAAGCGCGATCAATTACAGCGAGCAAAGTCTGCAGCAGTCCAAAAGCACACTTGAGCGCTTTTATAATGCGCTAAAGGGACTTGATACAGCGGGTGCGAAGACGCTTACGAACAGTCGTTTCGAAAAAGCGTTTGTTGCAGCCATGGATGATGATTTTAACACCGCCGAGGCATTCGCTGTGCTCATGGATGTAGTGAAGGAAATCAATCGTCTGAAAGCCGAAAGCGACAGCGACGCTGATACAGTCAATCAGCTAGGGGCGTTGCTTGTCCGTCTTGGGTCGGTGTTGGGGATGCTGCAGCGCACCCCCGAGGCGTTCTTGCGCCGAGGAATGGATGAGTCGGTCGATGCGAATCATATCGAGGCGTTGATCGCAGCGAGAAAGCAGGCGCGTGCCGACAAAAATTGGGCAGAGGCTGACAGGATCAGGGACGAGTTGGCGGCGTTGCACGTTGTTGTAGAAGACGGGGCGAGCGGCGGCAGTGGCTGGCGCATCGAAGCGCCTTAGCGTCAAACTGCTGCTTAAGTCGTTGACGAAGAGTGCCGACATCAGTATTATGCCGCTCTCTCGAAACGGGCTCGCAAATTGCGAGGGTCGTAGAGAGAAAAGTTTAGCTTGCGAGCTTTGTCTCGACGAAGAATTCAGAGTAAGCTAAACCTCGTGAGGAGAACCCTCACTTAGTCCCTATCGGGGTATAGCGCAGTCTGGTAGCGCGCTTGCTTTGGGAGCAAGATGTCGGGAGTTCAAATCTCTCTACCCCGACCAATTCGGCAGTACGCCATCGACGTGAAGTCATGGCGTCCTCGCTTTTCGAAGGAACTCATTCCTCCGATTGGCGCTAGAGTTTGGCTCGCTCGAGGATGCTCGAGTGCTCCAGTGGTCTCATCTGGCGCCAGACCACGATCAGTGGTGACTGTAGCTCAGCTGGTAGAGCCCTGGACTGTGACTCCGGTGGTCGCGGGTTCGAACCCCGTCAGTCACCCCACCTTTTCGCTCTTTCCTAACTTATCCCATGTCCTCAGCCTCTCGCCGGGCGTGAAGTACCTCTACCTCAGATTTTATTCAGTAAATCTCAGCAAACATTTAGTTCGCCTTAGTTAATAGTGTAGACTTACGCCCGCGCGACAGGCGCCCGTAGCTCAATCGGATAGAGCACCGGCCTTCTAAGCCGGGGGTTGCAGGTTCGATTCCTGCCGGGCGCGCCACTCGCGTGATAAGTGTTTCTCTGCATTTCTCGGCTGAGCAATAGGTTTTTTCTAATCCTATGATAAGACTGGCCTCGCGAGCATCAATTGCCCGAACTAGTCGATCCGCTGACGTTATCATAGCGTTTCCATCCCTAAGGATTGAGGCTTGGTCGGATCGAGGCCAAGCAGATTGCAATGCAGCGTAGCCAAAGGATCGCTCAACGATGGCGCACCATTTTCCTGATCGGAAAGAATTCAAAGAACAGTTCTTTACACTGTTAAAACCCGAAGCTGGATTTTATAAGGTTGTTCTCGTCTATAGCCTCGCGATTAGCTTGCTAACGCTTGCCGTCCCGCTATCGGTGCAGCTTCTTGTCGATACCGTCGCAAACATTGCGCTTCCTAGAGCGGTCTTTCTGATTGCCTCCCTGCTTTTTGCGCTGCTTTTTTTCTCGGGCGTAATGTATGCCTTGCGCACCTACGCGATGGAATTGTTTTCGCGGAAGATCTACTCGCGAATATCAAGCGAGATGGCGATGACTGCAATGCTCGCAGAGTCGGACTATTTTGAAGAGCACCAACAGGCGGATCTGTTCAATCGTTACTTCGACATCATTACGATTAAAAAATCCCTGCCATCGATACTGACAAATGGCTTCACTTTCCTGCTACAGGCAATTATTGGCTTTACCGTGGTCTCTTTTTACCACTTTTACTTCATGCTCTATTGTCTCGCACTCATTGTCCTAATTTGGTTGATCTGGCGAGTTTGGGGTTGGGCGGCGATCAATTCAGCCTTTAGCCTCTCACAGGCCAAATACGACACTGCTTCTTGGCTGCAGTCCCTCGCCGTGACGAACGAGTCTTATCGGACAACGCTCAATCCCACCTTCGCAATTGAAGAGACCGATCGCCTTCTTAGCGCGCATATCGATTGCCAAATTCGACACTTTCGCTACACCTTTGCGCAGCTTCTGAGTTTTCTCTTTCTCTACGCCGCCGCGAGCGCGATCCTCCTCGGCGTTGGCGGATGGCTTGTTATTGCAGGTGAGCTGACACTCGGTCAACTGGTGGCTGCGGAATTAATCATGCTTGCGATCCTCGTCGGACTGCCACAGGTAGCGGGCTATCTCGATAGCTTTTTCGATGTCTGTGCTGCAGTGGAGGAGATATCACGCTTTCGTGAAATCGACACCCAACTGCCTGCTAAGGCGTCTGCGGTGCCGCTGCCTGATGATTTTACTGCGGTCTTCAAGGCGGTGAAATTCTCCCGCTTCAACAGGGTCAAAGCATTCGATTTCACATTGCCAGACAATGCGTGTGTTCGGGTGCAGGGCGACCCGATAAGTCTCAAGTGGCTCGCAGAACTGCTGAGAGGAAATTACCAACCTGATACTGGCCTGATTACCTTAGGCGGTATCGATAATTTGGAAATCGACCGTCAGTCTTTGCGCGAAGCGATTAAAGTGATTGATCGGGTAACTCTGCTGCCCATGAGTATTTCGAGCTATCTTGATCTCTTCGTCTCAGCCGATTCAGCGCATTCGAAGCAGCAGGCCCTGACGGCACTGGGCCTCGATGAGGAAATCGCTCGCCTTCATAAGGGGCTAGGTGCAAAGCTCAGTCGCAGCGGTTGGCCACTAACTCAGCCCCAGGCGATAAGGCTCAAACTCGCCTCTGCACTGCTCGCGAGGCCCAGGCTACTCGTGCTCGGTGACATCGTTGACTCCGTTGAGCTCGATGTCATGGAGAAAGTAATTGCGCTCCTCAGGCAGCAGGGGACCACAATTCTTTACTTTACTAAACGGCAAGACTTGACGAATTTTTCACATACGCTCGAGATCGATGCGCAATCGCAACGCCTGACCGAATACGCTGGAGGGGCTGTCGCGTGAATAAACCCCAAAACAGATTGGGCGATCAGTCTTTTTCATTTGGTAAACCCTACCAAGAGGACCAGCTCAGCAATCTCAATGCGCTCGCCGCTATTGGTGTTCCGCGTGTCATTCGCGTGAGCTGCTGGATCATACTAATCAGCCTCGCGATAGGCATCTCTGGTCTTTGGATTCCTTGGGTGCAGACGACGTCGGGGGCAGGGCAGGTGACCACTCTCAATCCAAGCGATAGGGTTCAGAGCATCAGTGCATTGGTCACCGGGCGCATCGCGGAATGGTATGTCCAGGACGCAGACTATGTAGAGGCGGGCGATCCGATTGTCAGGATCCAAGACATCGACGATCAACTAGTCGTGCGGCTGCAACTGCAGTTAGACGCAGCGCGGCGCAAAATCGATGCCTCGCAGGAAGCCGTTACTACGGCCCAGATTGATTATCAGCGCCAGCAGGACCTTTTCGCTGAGGGACTGGCGTCACAGCTCGCGTTTGAGAAGGCACGAATTAAGGTGCAGCAAATGACTGTATCGCTCGAGGAGGCTAGGTCCGAGTTCAATCAAGCGGAGACTGCGCTTTCGAGGCAAGGCAGTCAGCTTGTCGTAGCACCGAGAAATGGCACCATTATTCATGTTGAGGCCGGTGATACGGCGACGATTGTTAATGCCGGTCAGCCATTGGCGACATTTATGCCCGCCGACACCGAGCGCGCGGTCGAGATTATGATTGATGGGCGCGATATTGGTTTAGTACATCCCGGAAGACAGGTGCGCCTGCAGTTCGAGGGCTGGCCGGCCTTTCAGTTTAGCGGGCGACCGGATCTCGCAGTGGGCACGTTTCGGGGTGAAGTGGTTTTTGTTGAGCCTTCAGCACGCCTCGACGGACGGTTCCGCGTGTTGGTTAAGGAGCCGTCGGGCTCAGAGGACTGCCTTGAGTCAAAGGTAGTCAATGGGATACCGCGAATGGGGGAATGCGGCTGGCCACCAGAGAGCTTCGTGCGATTGGGGGCAACCGTGCGAGGTTGGATACTCCTAGAAACCGTCCCCTTGGGCTTCGAGCTATGGCGTCTGCTGAATAGTTTTCCTCCCATTAATATTGCCAACACTGCCCCTAGCGAAGAGGCCTAACGCGTGCTCACTCGCTATTCGCTGTTCATTGCTTGTTTTGTATGGCTTGAGGTTTCGGCACAGGTCGACGATGAATTTCGTGCGATAGCCGCAGAGCCTACAACCCTCAATGCAGTCCTGCGCAGTTCTGCGCGCCACTTTCCCTCTGTGCAAGCCGCGCAAGCGGCCATCGCCGAACGCGAAGGCAATTTGCTAGCCGCAGGGGGAGTTTTCGATCCGAGAGTCGGCGGTGGGCTTTATTCGCGCCTAGGCGGCTACTACGACGGCACCGCCGCCGATGTTGGGTTCTATCAGAGCATGCCTTTCATGGGGGCGGAAGTTTTCGCGGACTACTCGGTCTCTGGTGGCGATTTCCCAATTTACGAAGACCAACTCGTGACGACAGATTTTGGTCAAGCACGCGTTGGTGTCGCGCTGTCGCTCTTGCGTGATCGCGAGATTGATGACCGCAGATTTGCCGTATCCAAAGCCGAGCTCGAAACTCAGATGGCAGAGTTCGGTCTGCTTGCCGAACAAATAGATATTCTTCAGCAAGCCTATATCGCCTATGCAAGATGGCTAATTTCTGCGCAGCTGCTGTTGGCCTATGAAGAGCTACTCAATATCGCGGTTGTGCGCGGCGCTGCATTGGAGCGGCAGGTCGAAGCGGGTGATGTTGCTGAGATTCTCTTAGTGGAGAATGAGCAGGCCGTATTGCAGCGCGAGGGGCTTGTGGTTGAGTCCCGCCGTCAGGTCCGTCTGTCTGCTGAGCGACTCGCTCTATTTCTTCGCGACGATCAGGGGGTTGTTGTCTTTCCGAACTATAACCAATCCCTCGTGATTCCGGTGCAAGATGAGGGGTTTCTCGATAGTCCTGAAGAGGAGTTGATCGAGCAAGCTTTGGTCAACAGGCCAGATATCGCTGTGGCAAAAACGCTGCAGTCTCAGTTTAGACTCGAAAGGCGTATCGCAGAAAATTTTGCGAAACCGCGGCTAGATTTTCGAGTCTATTCAGCGCGAGATTTTGGCTCGGGGACACTGCGCAGACAGGGAACGGATACCGTTGCCGACATTTCCTTCAGTATTCCTCTCGCCATTCGCACCGCGCGCGGCCGCGCTGCATCGGCTGATGCTCGTCTAACCGGCGTGGGCTATGAGTTAAGATTGCTGATCGATGAGGCAAAAAGAGATTTGCGCTTGTCGCTTGTTAATTTGCGCGCAACGACAGAACTGAAGGAAGTCGCACTGCGTGAGCTTGCTGTTGCGCAGCGTCTCGCCGAGGCGGAGCTGCGGCGATTCGAGGCAGGAACTAGCGATTATTTCTTACTGAATGTCCGCGAACGCAGCCTGGGAGAAGCACAGCTGAGGCGATGGCAGGCGGAGCTGAACCATCAAGTCGCGCTTGCCAACTACTACGGCGTCAGTATGAATCGGGAGGTGCTCTGGGGAGAGTCACCTGAGCCTGCGGAACAGCAATAAATTGTTTTTTGTTGTAGAGGCAGGCTTGGGGTTCGTAATAAGCCTGCCAAAGCATTAGAATTGCGTCTGCCAACCCCCGTCTTTATTTTTACGCAGCGAGCCCTCCACGGATGCCGACTTCAATTAAACACCTGAGCGTTCACGATATAAAAAATGATCGAGAAACTTTTGTTGCCGACCTCTACGAGGGATTAACCGACTGCGGTTTTGTAGTGCTTCGCGACCATGGAATAGCTAAAGCAGATTTGGAAAAGGCCTATGATCTCATAAAGGCGTTTTTCGCATTGCCGGTGGAGACAAAGCTTAAATACGATAGCGGCAGCGGTGGTGCGCGTGGGTACACCGCCTTCGGCCGAGAAAATGCGGCGGGAAATCCGCATTCTGATCTCAAAGAGTTCTGGCACGTGGGTCAAGAACTTGCCCCCACGAGCCCTTATTTCGGAATCTACGAACCAAATCACTGGCCTGAGGAATTGCCCGAATTTAAGGCGCATATGTTAAGCATCTATGCGCAGCTCGAGGCGTTGGGTAAATCAATGTTGGCGGCGTTGACGGGGCCTCTCGGACTGGCGCCCGATTTTTTCGACGACATGGTTGAAGATGGAAATTCTGTCTACCGACTTTTGCATTATCCGGCGGTCGAAGGAATGGACACGTCTCAATCGATGCGTGCTGCACCCCATGCGGATATAAATCTGATCACGCTTTTACTCGGTGCAACGGATTCGGGTTTGGAGTTGTTGGGCAAAGAAGGAGAATGGATTCCAGTCGCGAGCACTAGCGACGAGATCGTCTTAGACACCGGCGATATGATGTCGCGACTAACCAATGATGTGTTTCCGTCGACGGTTCACCGCGTCGTTAATCCAGCAGTGCAGAATAGCTCTCGATACTCGATGCCATTCTTCTTGCATCCACACAGTGCTGCGCGTCTCGATTGCCTTCCTCAGTGGGCGGGTGAGGGTGGGGCGAAATACCCGCCGATTAGCGCCGGTGAGTTTTTGCAGCAACGCCTGCGCGAGATCGGTCTCGTCTAGTTCTTTGACTCTCTTGATGAGTCGAGTTTTGCGCCTGTCGGGGCTCTTTGGGTTTTGCTGCCGAGATTCCGCAGCGTTTAGACGAGAGAGAGGAAAAAGCTGGCGATCGCGCCGGACATAAGGTTCGCTAAAAAACCAGCAAACACTGCCCTGACACCGAGTTCTGCGACATCTGAGCGCCGAGTCGGTGCCATCGTACCAAGCCCCCCGAGCATAATCCCAATTGACGAGAAGTTCGCGAAACCACAGAGCGCGAAGGTGACGACGGCTTGGGAATGGGCGCTCAGCGAGTCCATCTGTTCGGTTAGTGCGACAAAGGCCACGAATTCGTTGAAGACGAGTTTCTGCCCAATCAGGCTGCCGGCTAGGTTGGTTTCTTCCCAAGGGATGCCTAGTAAGAAGGCTAAAGGTTGGAATGCATACCCCATCAGCAGCTGCAGCGAGAGCGATTCAAAACCTACCAGACCTCCGAGCCAAGCGAGAATCGCATTGATCAAGGCAATGAGGCCGACGAATGCCAACACCATCGCGCCTACGTTGAGCGCGAGCCCCATGCCGCTGCTCGCACCGGCAGCCGCGGCGTCGATGACATTTACATGTTCATCGAATTCCAGTTCGATTTCTTCGCTGTCCTCGACGATAGCCTCGGTCTCTGGGATCATCATCTTGGCCATGAGAAAGCCGCCCGGTGCCGCCATAAAGCTGGCCGCAAGCAGATAGCGAAGTTCTACACCGAGCAGGACATAACCCGCTAAAACAGAGCCTGCGACCGTTGCCATGCCGCCAACCATCACAGCGAATAGTTCTGAGCGCGTCATATTAGGTATATAAGGCTTTATCACCAGGGGTGCTTCGGTTTGTCCGACAAATATGTTTGCGGTCGCCGACATCGACTCTGCCTTGCTTGTACCGAGTAGCCTCTGCAGCGCGCCACCGATGACACGAATGACCCAGCCCATTATTCCGAGGTAGTAGAGAACTGAGACTAGGGCAGAAAAGAAAACGATCACGGGGAGTACGTGGAAAGCAAAGATGAACCCCATCTCAAACGCACCGATGGGCCCGAATACAAAAGCGATGCCGTCTTGCGCGTTGCCTAGAACGCTAGTGACTGCATCCGATATGGCGCTCAAAAGCGAAACGCCTAGTGGCAGGTAGAGCACGATGCCCCCGAGCGAGAATTGCAGGAGTAACGCAAGGCCAACTGTTCGCCAATTAATTTCTCTGCGATCGGTCGAAGTAAGGAAGGCAACCGTAAACAAAACGGCAATGCCAACGAGGCTGATTAGTGCGCCCATAGTGTTATCTCTTAGTCTCAGCCCGCCCAAGCTCAATCGCGGCCCTGTTATAAATCGTTATCGCTTTACTGGTCCGCCCAACTGCCCCTGTCGCTTTTATGTGAACTACAGGTGGGCTCAATGCCACTAACGCTCGACCTTCAGGCTAACAGTAGTGGCATGATTCGGTCCTTTGCGGCGGAGACGGCAAGTGCCGGGTCCTCCTCGCCGCTAATCACTAAATCCGCGTGCGCCATGGATGGCGCAAGGAAGGCATGATACATGGGTCGGACTGTAGATTCGAACTGTGAATGCACAGATTCTTCGGTTCGCCCGCGTTCTTGAGTGTCGCGTATGACTCGCCTTTGAAGGCAGACGTTGAGGTCTGCATCGACAAACAGGCCTAGATCGAGGGTGGCGCGAATGCGTGGCTGACTGAGTAACAGGCAGCCCTCAACAAGTATCACATCTGCGGGTTGTAGTGACTCTGAGCGCTGGGCGCGCGTGTGGCTCGCATAGTCGTAAATCGGAATGTTGACGGCTTGCCGAGCTTTGAGCCGAAGCAGATCGCGTTCAAGCAGCGCGTGATCAAGCGCATCAGGATGGTCAAAGTTGAGCGCCGCGCGCTCGTCTAGCGTGAGATGCGCTTGGCTATGATAATAGGCATCTTCCGGCACGACAGCGACGCTGAGCACGCGTTCGGCAAGAGACGTGTCTTGCACTAGCGCAGCGCGAAGTCTGCGGGTCAGAAGACTCTTGCCTGATCCAGAGGGGCCAGCGATCGCTATGATTTTTGGCTGCACTTGTGCTCCCCTGGGGCTAGTGCACGCTCGCGTTCAATCCTGTCTGGATAAACGCAGCGTGGGTTAAATCGTTCGACCACGCAGCGCGTCGATTCGAGTCTGCAGCGGCGGGTGACTCATGAACAGCGATCCCATGCCGCGTCCACCGCTTATACCAAAAGCGGTCAGCTGACCGTCGAGTTCGCCCTCGATTTTGCCCGCTGTCTGATTCGATTTAAGCCTTTCCAATGCAGCGATCATCTTTTGCTTGCCCGCGAGGCTAGCGCCACCTGCATCGGCGCGGAATTCGCGCTGCCGTGAGAACCACATAACGACTATGCTTGCGAGCATTCCGAAGACCACCTGAAACGCCATCACCGTCATAAAGTAGACGAATTGATTGTTGCTTCCACGATTAATTGCGCTTGCTGCAATGCGCGCGAAGAAAAAGACGAAGGTGTTTAAAACGCCCTGAATCAGCGTTAGCGTGATCATATCGCCGTTGGCAACATGACTTACTTCGTGGGCGAGAACCGCTTCGGCTTCCTCACGAGTCATACTTCGAAGAAGTCCGGTACTGACGGCAACCAGCGCGTTGTTTCTGCTCGCGCCGGTCGCGAACGCGTTGATTTCTGGCGAGTCGTAGACTGCGACCTCCGGTGTCCCAATCCCTGCCTGGCGTGCTTGGCGCTCGACCGTGCTGACAAGCCAGCGTTCGTGCTCGTTTACAGGCTGCTCGATGACTCTCGCACCGACGCTGCGTTTGGCTATCCACTTGGACATTAGAAGAGAAATAACAGAGCCGCCCATGCCGAATACGCCGCTTATGACTAGCAAACCCATATTGCTAGACGAATCTAGTCCGAGCGCAGGCATTAGTATGGCAAGCACAATGCTCAAAACCAACATCACAGCGAGGTTGGTGAGAATAAACAGTATGATGCGCTGCATGAATAACTCCTTGGGTTGTGAGACTTTCTATAACGCGCTGACACGTATTAATACTATATTCTGCTGCAAGTCAGCGTGTCGCTACAATTATTCTTTATTTCACTCAGGTTAGTTGTGGCAGATGCTCAGAATTAAAGGCATTGGTTAATTAAATAATAGAGTGGGTATTGCGCAGTGGAAGCCTGGCTATGAATTCCTTGGGACAGGCGATGAGGTCGTCCTGGCTGTCTTCTCGCCAGTCAACGAATGGCTTAATACTAAAGAGTCCGTTCCATTTCGCGCGGGCATTGCGCCTTCGCGTCTTGCGACCATCACCACGCCGTCTGTCGAAAGTGAAAAGGCGGTAGTCAATGGGCAGGCACCCCAAAAGATCGCGCCGTGAGGCGAAGCTAAATTCCCTGCCGTAGCTGACCTCTAGCACGATAACTGGCCTACTGCGGATAAGTGTTTCCCTGAGTCCTTTCAAGGCGCTTTTCTCAAAGCCCTCGACGTCTATTTTGATTAGATCGGGTTTGTGGAGCGTGTCGAGACTATCGCCTGCGCGTACTGCGATGTTACCTACTAGCCGATTGCCTTTTGCTGTGCTTGCTTTATCGAAAGAACCGATGCCGCGGTTAGTGCCGCAGGGTGCATAAAAGGGCAGTGATGTAGCGCGTTCGGCCAAGCCAAAGCGATGGAGAGTTATATTTTGTAGCTGATTGCGGCTGATATTGTCCTCGAGCAAATTCGCTATCTCGGGGTAGGGCTCGAATGCATGAACGGTTTCTACATAGCGCGAGAGAAGTAGCGCGTGCTGTCCGGAATTGGCGCCGACATCCCAGAAGGTTAGCGCGGCATTATTACTCCCAGACGCGGTTTTTGCGCGCAAGGCGAGCGCTGTTTCTATGAGGAAATTTGCTAAAGGCTTTTCGAAAGCTCCGTAAAAGTAAATGTCGAAGTCGATTGCATCGAGTAGAGTGCCCTTATAGTGAAGCCCATTAATTCGCGTAGTAAAAACGAAGGCGTTATCGAAAGTGTTAGTCCGGATAACGCCGCGCGCGGAGGCCTTTCTGACAAGCCGCTTTGCGAACTTGCGGCGAACCCTGCGTGGTAACCACGAACACCAGATTAGGCGATCTCTTATTACGCTCTCTACTCTACGCATGGTTGTTACTCTCTTCCTCACTTGCCCGTCTTCTTACCTGCGCAAAAACAGATTCGCTTGAACACCGTTTAAAGTAAGCGTAACTTGCGCGTTCGATCATGATGGAGAACCTTAATGTTAGCGCTAATTGGCGGAACAGGCCTTAACACGCTAGAGGGAATAGAGGGTTTTCAGCTCTCTCGAGCCGAAGGCATTGCGACCCGCTATTCAGAAACGACGGTCGAGGTCAGTGTTTATTCCTATTTGGGTAATGAGCTGCTATTCATTCCGCGCCATGGTGACGGGCATGTAGTGCCGCCGCATAGGATAAACTATCGGGCTAATATTGACGCGCTGCGTCTTGCGGGCGCGACGCGGGTGGTCGCGATGAATGCAATCGGTGGTATCGCACCACAGCTTTGTCCCGGCAGCATAGCTATTCCCACGCAGATTATCGATTATAGCTACGGCCGCATTAGCTCGTTCTATGAGGACAATCTCGACGGTGTTGTGCATATCGATTTTGGTGAGCCGTATTCGCGAGAGTTAAGGCAGGCGTTGCACGATGCAGCCGCGCGCGCTAATGCGCCCCGGCGAGAACCCGTTGCCGTCATCGATGGTGGAGTTTACGGTTGCACGCAGGGTCCGAGGCTCGAGACCTATGCTGAAATCAAGAGGCTTCAGGCAGACGGTTGCACGATGGTTGGCATGACAGGTATGCCCGAGGCGGCGCTTGCGCGCGAAGCGGGCCTCGAATACGCGACGATTGGGTTGGTCGTTAACTGGGCGGCGGGCCTCACGCAGGACACTATTACACTAGACGAGATCTATGCGGTTATAGAGACCGTTTCGCCTTTTTTGCATACCCTAATTCGAGAGGTCATCGAGCCTAGCTGATGCCTCTTCTGAGTCCGGTGGGGGCACTTCGTAGGGCTGAGCCAGAATAATCACGCCGATTGCCGGGCTGTCTAAATAGTGGAACTCGCCGCTGCGAAGTTCGCGCGACTGCTTATGCTGATAAGCGAGGTCACCAGCAAGGCTTGCCTCGAGTATAAAGTTGGTGTCCACGACAATGCGATCACGGCGAGCATTGAAATGTAAATCGAGGGTCCCCTCGAGTTCGAAGGTCCCGCCGCGCTGCATGCCCCCAGAGAGCTTGATCGGCACAGACTTTCCCTCGTCGGTGAGTGGCTGCCGCCATACCGCATGCGTCAGCAAGCGATAATCGGGCGATCTCTCTAGCGCGCGATTGGTTTGCTGAAAGTCGCTCTCACTCGAAGACAGCTTAATAAGCGGGTCGCGCGCAAGGTCTACGAATTTATAGCTCTTGCCCCCTTCAGCGAGCGGACGAAGCACGGGCATGATTCCTACTGCCGAATTCGCCGCGGCCTGATTGTCCTCGGCGGCCCCGTCAGGCCATTGCGCGAGATTCAATAGGTCGAATAACTGAGTGAGAGAGATTGTAGGGGCGTTTTCGAGCGCGGCATCCGCTCTTGCGATGGGCAATTCCTGAGCACGATCGCTCGCTAGCTCATTGCTAAAGACAGACACCTCGAAAGTGAACCAGCGCTCGTTCTGCGCACTGCCAGAGAAAGAGGCGAGGACGAGGAAGAAAGCGGTCATTATCTTTGCCGACACGCCTTTTAGTGCCCCCCTTCGCTCACTCATCGAGACGAAGCCTCGCGAGTACGGCGTCGATAAAGTCAAGTTTGTCATCGGGCATTTCGGCATTGTGGGTGAAATTCAATTGATTAGGACCACTAAATTTAAACAGCTGAGGCTGCTGTTGCACAAGCTCGATGAGAGAGAGGCCGTCGACTTTGGTGTCTGCTCGAAACTCGAATCTCCCGGATACCGCATTGGCGTCGATTTTGCTGATTCCGAAACCCTGAGCCGCTAGTTTGAGCTGCGTCACTCTGAAGAGAAGCTGTAAGGGTTTAGGTAACATGCCAAAGCGATCAATCATCTCTACCTGCAACTCACGTAGTTCTTCTGCATCTTTGCAGGCCGAGATACGTTTGTACATGATTAGCCGGATATGAACATCGGGCAGATATTCGTCTGGGATGAGCGCCGGGATTCGCAGATTGATGTCTACCGCCTTGCTGGTTTCAAGATCGATGCTCGGCGCCCGACCGTCCTTGATCGCGGCAACGGCTTCTTCCAGCATCTCAGTGAAGAGAGTAAAGCCTATCTTTTGCAGATGGCCGCTTTGCTCGTCGCCGAGAAGTTCGCCAGCGCCGCGAATCTCGAGATCGTGACTGGCGAGGGTGAAGCCCGCACCGAGGTCTGAGGCTGCTTGAATCGCATCAATTCTCTTCTGCGCGTCCGGCGCGAGTTTGGTTTGGGTGGGTAGCAATAAATAGGCATACGCTTGGTGATGCGAGCGCCCGACGCGACCACGCAGTTGATGTAGCTGGGCAAGGCCAAATTTGTCGGCACGATCGATCACAATCGTGTTGGCGCTCGGTATGTCGATGCCTGTCTCGATGATCGTTGTGCAAAGCAAGATGTTGAACTTCTTATGATAGAAGTCTGCCATTACTTTCTCGAGCTCTCGCTCTGCCATTTGTCCATGGGCAATCGCGATACGCGCCTGAGGAACGATTTCTTGTAGGTGGGCAGCAGTGCGTTCAATCGACTTCACTTCGTTGTGGAGGTAGAACACTTGGCCGCCACGCAGAAGCTCGCGCGAGACAGCTTCCTTTATAAGGCTATCTTGGGTTTCCCTCACAAACGTTTTCACCGAAAGACGCTTCGAGGGCGGCGTTACGATGAGTGAAAGATCGCGGATACCGGCGAGACTCATATTGAGAGTACGGGGGATTGGCGTGGCAGTGAGAGTGAGTATGTCAACATTCGCGCGTAGCTCTTTGAGCTTCTCTTTCTGGCGCACACCGAACCTATGCTCCTCATCAATAATCAGCAAGCCGAGGTCGGCGTACTTGATTTGATTGTTTAACAATCGGTGTGTGCCGACGAGAATATCTACTTTACCCGCTGCGACCCTCTCGAGAACTGCATTCTGTTCGGCGGCGGTTTTAAAGCGACTTATCACATCGACCTCGACGGGCCAGTCGGCAAATCGATCCCTAAGACTCTCATAGTGTTGCTGCGCCAGAAGCGTTGTTGGGACGAGGAGGGCGACCTGTTTATTATTCTGGACTGCGATAAACGCGGCACGCATGGCGACTTCGGTTTTTCCGAATCCAACATCGCCACAGACGAGTCGATCCATGGCGCGCGGCAGCGCCATGTCGTTGATAACAGCTTCGATTGCTGTTTCTTGGTCGGCGGTTTCCTCGAAAGGGAAGCTCGACGCGAATTTGTCGTAGTCGATGTCCTTCACTTTGTAGGTGTAGCCTTTCTTCGCCTCGCGCTGAGCATAAATGTCTAGCAGCTCAGCTGCCACGTCGCGGATTTTCTCAGCAGCTTTACGCTTGGCTTTCGCCCACTGGTCGGTGCCGAGTGAATTCAGTGGCGCACCGTCTTCACCGCCGCTGTAGCGACTGATCAAATGCAGTGACGCGACAGGGACGTAGAGTTTTGCCTCGTTAGCATACTCGAGCATCAGAAATTCGGTTGCTTGGCCGTCAGTGACTATGGTCTCGAGACCGCGATATCGACCAACACCGTGGTCTATATGGACGACCGCATCGTTGAGGCGAAGCTCGGTGAGACTCTTAACGATAAAGTCTGTATTGCTCTGGGTCGCACGCCTGCGCCTGCGCTGTGCGATTCGGTTGCCGAATAATTGTGCCTCGGTGACCAGAAGCAGCTGCTGATCTTCGAGCCATAGACCGTGGTCGAGCGGTGCAATCGCGATACCCAGCAGCTCATCCGAGTCTACAAAGTCTTGCCAATGGTCGAACTGCTTCGGCCTCAAGCTGATTTGTTTTAGCACCTCAATGAGCGTTTCGCGCCGACCGGCGCTCTCCGCGCAGAACAATATTCGCTGGTCTGTGCGCTCGGCTAAGAACTGCAAGAGTGCGGCGAAGGGCATCTTTAACGAACTGTCGCTCGACAACGCAGGCAGCGGTGAGCTTCCAAGACTGAAGGCGGCGGGATCTTGCCTAAATTCAATCTGCCTGAAGCGTTTGAACTCACGCAGCAGTTCATCTATCTGAATAAAACCCTCAGTGGGGCTGAGGATAGGGCGTTGACGATCGAACTGGCGTTCATCGAAGCGCGATTCTATGTCGAGCCAGAAACTGTCGCCGGCGTCTTTGAGTCTTCCGAGCCGACAAAGCGTCGTGGAATCTGGCAGGTAATCGAAAACTGAATTTAACTCATCGAAAAAGAGTGGCAAGTAATATTCGATTCCCGGCGACGCGATGCCTTCGCTCACATCTTGGTAAAGAGGCACCTGACGCACATCCACATCGAAGCGATCACGAAACGCGTTGCGAAATTTGGTGACGCCTGCTTCGTCGAGTGGATACTCGCGCCCCGGCAGCAGCCTTATCTCATCGATTTTGCCTTGCGAGAGCTGCGTCTCGGGATCGAATAGGCGCAGCGTCTCAATTTCATCGTCCCATAAATCTATTCTAAAGGGCTGCTTGCTCCCCATCGGGAAGAGATCGATTATGGAGCCCCTCACTGCGAATTCTCCGTGCTCGTAAACTGCGTCGACACTTTGGTAGCCGGCCGAGACGAGCTGTTCGCGTAAGCGATTGATATCGAGTTTCTGACCAATCCTGAGTTTGAGTGTGTTTGCCAGCACATAATGCTTGGGCGGTAGCTTGTGCATCAGGCTCGTTATCGAGACAACCAGGATGCCGCGCTCGAGCGTCGGGAGATGGAAAAGCGCGCTCAACCGATCGGAGACTATGTCTTGATGGGGTGAAAAATTGTCGTAGGGTAGAGTCTCCCAATCAGGCAATGTGAAAAGCTTTAGCGTTGGGTAAACTGAGCTGAAATAGCGCAATTCGCGCCTAAGTTCCTCGACGCTCTCATTGTTTTCACAGATGACGACTACTGGCCCCAGAGCCTCTGACGCGGCTTGGGCAATGGCAAGGCTGCGGGTGCTGCCATGTGCGTCACTCCAGTACTGGGTTTGATAAGCATCGCTTGGGAGTGGAGGATTGAATGGGTTCATGGCTGCGGCCGGGCGACTAGCAAACGGCAAGTATAGCTCAGTTTCGGCCGTGTTTCTTGCACTAGCGGGTTATAACTCTGATAATAGCCCGCTTAAAAACGGTCTCTTCGTGCGGGCAATCGCGCGATTGACAGAGGTTCAATTCACCGCCTGCGGTGACTTCATGTGCAGTATCGACGTGCTAATCGCTCGATAGAGATGCTGCGCCGCAAACAGAAAGGGGATTTCGTGATCCGTCCTAGCGTAGACGACTATTTTGGCGACTGGAAACAGCGTGAAGCTTTAGTGCAGGAAATGATTCCTGTCATCGGTAGGCTCTTCAGCCAGCGCAACGTAGGCATTTTTATCTATGGCCGCCCTCTGCATAACCGCTCGGTGACCTTCATCATGAAGTCGCATCGATTCGTGCGCCAAGTCGAGCGTAACGAAATGTCCGAATTCGAATCGCACCCGATGCTGATGGAGCTTGCAAAGCTCGACCTTTGGAACGCGCAAATAGATCTGGGCAAACTCACTGTCCGCTACATGGAGCATATCGCCGATAAGGGCGCTGACGCCGTGTCGGTAACCGACTTCGTCAAAGCCGAGCTAGGTTATCTAGACGGTGTGAATGAAAAGCCGGTGTCGAAGTCGCAAGACGTTGTGCTCTATGGCTTCGGCCGTATTGGCCGCCTGATGGCGAGGCTTCTTATCGAGCGTACAAGCAACGGCGAAGTCATGCGTCTCAAGGCGATCGTCGTGAGGCCGGGAGGTGAGGGTGATCTCGACAAGCGCGCCAATCTTTTTACCAATGACTCCGTGCATGGCACTTTCCAAGGAACCCTGCGGGTTGACCATGAGCGCAATATGCTTATCGCGAACGGTAACGAGATCCGGGTCATTTACGCAAGCTCCCCCGAGGAGATCGACTACAACGAGTACGGCATCGATGACGCTTTGATAATCGACAACACTGGTATGTGGCGGGATGAGGCGGGTCTGTCGAGGCATCTTAACGCTAAGGGCGCCGCTAAGGTCATTCTGACGGCACCCGGTAAGGGCGATATTAAGAATATTGTCTATGGAATCAACGACGATCAGATCACGCCCGAAGACAAAATTATTACGGCAGCGTCGTGCACTACTAACGCGATAGCACCAGTGCTCAAGGTTGTGAACGACCGCTTCGGCATTGCGCACGGACATGTCGAAACCGTGCACGCGTATACCAACGATCAGAATCTGATCGATAACTACCACAAGGGAAGCCGCCGTGGGCGAAGTGCCGCATTGAACATGGTGCTGACCGAAACCGGCGCCGCGAAGGCGGTCGTTAAGGCCGTCCCCGAACTCGAGGGAAAGCTTACCGGTAATGCTATTCGCGTCCCAATCCCTAACGTCTCGATGGCGATACTGAATCTCACGCTCGACAATGCGACGACCAAAGAGGAGTTGAACGAGTTCCTCCGCGATATCGCCTTGCATTCGAAATTGCAGAACCAAATTAGCTACACTGAATCACCCGACGCTGTGTCTAGTGATTTCGTGGGTACGCGCGAAGCCGGTGTGGTTGATTCGAATGCGACGATAGTCAGCGGGAACAACGTTGTGCTCTATCTTTGGTATGACAATGAGTTTGGCTACTGCTGTCAGGTCGGGCGAATGGTCTATAAGATGGCCGGTGTTAAATACCAGTATTACCCGATCGAAGAATAGCGTCACCTGATGATCCTGTGGGAAAGCGCCGTGAATCGCAATTCATGGCGTTGATTCCAATTCCCTCCTGTCCTTGTTTTAACTAGAAATTCCCTTCGGTTAAGTCTATAATTCGCACCGCCCAAATTCACTGAATCCTCGCATCCTAAATGTTTCATAACGGTGCGTGAAATCGGTGCGTGATAGCCGCAGTCTAAGAGACGAATGACTCGATTTCGGCATCCGAATCTGACTCTTTCGCGTAGTGTGCGATGACGCCCGTAAGGGCGCGAACGCCGGCCTCTTAGCGGCACGAGAGAGCAGGAATAGGCGGGCCTCTGGCCTGCGGGCGCGGAGCCCACTCTTTGTAGAAAAGGCGATACTTTAGGCGATGAATAGAATTAAACGCGGTATGCAATTGCCACTCGCGGGCGCTCCAGAGCAAGTCATAGCGGGTGTACAAGCGCCACGATCGCTCGCCATCCTGGGCGAAGACTATGTCGGAATGAAGCCAACCATGCTCGTCGCCGAGGGCGATCGAGTGAAGCTAGGCCAGCCACTATTCAGCGACAAGAAAAACCCAGAGGTTATTTATACTTCACCCGGCTGCGGTGTGGTCAGTGCGATCAATCGAGGCTATCAGAGGCGTCTACTTTCTCTTGTTATAGAAATCGAGGGCGATGAGCAGGTGGAATTGAAGTCCTACACCTCCGCCGAACTCCCATCGCTAAGTCGAGACCAAGTCTTGGAAGATCTCGTTCAGTCGGGTCTCTGGACAGCACTCCGAGTTCGCCCCTTTAGCAAAGTGCCGACGCCAAGCGAGCAACCGGTCTCTCTGTTTATCAATAGTATGGATACCAACCCGCTCGCGGCAAACCCCTCATTAGTCATAGCCGAAAGAGTCGAGGATTTCGCACGCGGGGTAAACATTCTGTCGAAAATCCCAGCCGGCGAGACCTTCCTTTGTCTCGATGCTTCGGTAAAAGCAGTAATCGCGAGCTGCAAATTCAATGCGAACGTACGCGTTGAAGAGTTCTCGGGACCGCATCCTGCAGGACTAAGTGGAACGCATATTCATACCCTATCTCCGGCGGGTATGTCGAAGCAGGTTGCGTATATCAATTATCAAGACGTTATCGCCGTCGGCAAACTCTTCGCGACAGGTGTGCTTGATACGAGTCGCGTGATTTCGCTCGCCGGGCCGCAAGTGACAGCGCCGCGTCTCATTCGTTCGCGTTTGGGTGTTAACCTAGATGAGCTGTGCGCCGGTGAGCTTAAGGGTAACGATAATCGCATCATCTCGGGCTCCGTTTTAGGTGGTCGCAAGGCTGAGGGAAGCGAAGCGTTTCTCGGCCGCTATCATTCTCAGGTGACAGTGATAAGAGAAGGACGTGATCGGCCGCTTTTTGGCTACCTCTCTCCGGGCAAGGATAGACACTCGGTTATGGGGATATATATCAGCAGCTTCTTCAAATCGGGGCCTCTACCCTTGAGCAGCAGCGCACAGGGCAGCGACAGAGCGATGGTGCCAATCGGCGCCTACGAGAAAGTCATGCCTCTTGATATTCTGCCGACACAGCTGCTGCGCGCCCTTATTGTAGGTGATATCGAAGCGGCGATAAGTCTCGGCGCGCTAGAACTCGATGAAGAAGACCTGGCGCTCTGCAGCTATGTCTGTCCGGGTAAATACGAGTATGGAACTTTGCTGCGCGATAACCTTAGGCGCATCGAGAAAGAGGCCTAGCCGCGCGGCTAGCGTATATGCAACGGCAGCCTCGCTGCTAATTACAGCTTGCTCTTACTGGAATACTGATGGGATTAAGACGAGTACTAGACGACCTCGAGCCACACTTTCATGAAGGTGGGCGCTTTAGTAAGTTCTACGCATTATATGAAGCCGTTGACACGATCTTCTACAGCCCGAGCAAGATAACGGTCTCGCAGCCCCACGTTCGTGATGGCATTGATCTAAAGCGCGTAATGATTACGGTCTGGATCGCCGCTTTCTTCCCTATGTTCTACGGCATGGCAAACCTGGGCTACCAGGCAAACAGCGCCATTCTCAATCTAGGCCTCACGGGAACGGGTGATTGGCATGAGGTGATCATCTCGCTCGTCGCCGGACACAATCCAGAGAGTCTCTGGGATAATATGATCTACGGCGCGGCGCACTACCTGCCTATTTATTTTGTTGTCTTTATGACGGGTGGATTCTGGGAAGTGCTCTTTGCCATCAAGCGCAAGCATGAGATCAACGAAGGCTTTTTCGTCACATCGATACTGTTTACCCTGATTTTGCCGCCAGATATTCCTCTCTGGCAGGCAGCGCTTGGAATTAGCTTCGGTATCGTAATCGGTAAAGAGGTGTTCGGAGGCACTGGAAAAAATTTCTTGAATCCCGCGCTCACTGCGCGCGCCTTTCTCTATTTCGCCTATGCGCCGCAGATTTCAGGCGACTCTGTTTGGACTGCCGTAGACGGATTTAGCGGCGCAACAGCGCTCAGTCAAATGGCCTCAGATGGACTGCCCGTGATCGCTGCGGCGACGGGAGAAGTGCTGACTTGGAGTGACGCATTCTTTGGGCAGATGCAGGGCTCAATCGGTGAGACCTCTACTTTCGCTATTCTGCTTGGCGGTGCGATGCTGCTAATTACTCGTATTGCCTCGTGGCGCACGATGGCCGGCGTTTTTCTGGGTATGGCGGCCACGGCAACATTATTTAACGTGATTGGGTCAGACACCAATCCACATTTCGCCACGCCTTGGTACTGGCACGCAGTTGTGGGTGGCTTTGCATTCGGCATGGTTTACATGGCAACAGACCCCGTGTCGTCTTCAATGACTAACACCGGCAAGTGGTTCTACGGAGCGCTTATCGGCTTTATGACTATTATCATTCGAGTCGTAAATCCTGCGTACCCGGAGGGCATCATGCTCGCCATATTGTTCGCCAACCTTTTTGCGCCACTGATTGATTTCAGTGTCGTCAGAGCCAACATCAACAGGAGGCGCTCGCGCGGTGTCATCTAAAGATACAGTCTCAAAAACCTTAGTTGTCGCTTTTTTCTTGTGCGTAGTTTGTTCGATTCTTGTATCCGGCACGGCGGTAATTCTTAAGCCGATGCAGGATGAGAATAGGGTGCTCGACCGCAACAAAAATATTCTCAGCGCTGCAGGTCTCTATGATCCTTCGATTCATAGCGATAGTGATATTGCCGAGTTATTCAGCCGGTTTACACCTAGGCTTGTCGATATTAACGTGGGTCGTTTCCTCGAGGCTGAAGAGGCGATCGGGCTGGGCATCGACATTGTTAATTATGATCAGAGAACGGTCGTTACCGACCCCGAACTGTCAGAGGCGCTATCGAGTGAAGAAGATCTCGCTGATGTAAAACGGCGCGCGCTCTATCAGATGGTCTACCTGATGGAAGGCGATGACGAGAATGAGCTCGACACGATCGTGCTGCCGGTTAGTGGCTACGGACTGTGGGGGATTCTTTACGGGTTTATGGCGCTCGAAGGTGACGCAAATACTGTCAAAGGGCTCGCGTTTTACGAGCTTAAAGAAACGCCGGGGCTCGGAGCCGAAGTGCGCAACCCGCGCTGGACAGCATTATGGCCGGGGAAGAAGGTTTATGCCGAAGACGGCTCCGTCGGTCTGACCGTCGTGAAGGGCGCAGGGATGGGCGAATACGAAATTGATGGCTTGTCTGGAGCTACTCTAACAAGTCGCGGGGTGGCAAACCTCGTCCAGTATTGGCTTGGTGATGATGCGTTTGGGCCGCTTCTTAAACAGCTGGGCGGTAGGCAGAGCCAAGCAATTGCTGCGTTAGATCGATAATAAGAACGAGATTAACGTCAATAGCTGTAGCGCAAATAGCCCAGTTTGTCGGGCTAAACGAAGAATTTGATGAGATAAAGCAGCAATACGCTGAGGGGAATGGGAAACTAAATGACGAGCGCCAAAGAAGTCGTCTTTAAACCGTTGTTTGACAATAATCCGATCGCCTTGCAGATACTTGGTGTCTGTTCGGCGTTGGCGGTAACCACGCAGTTGAGTGTCACTTTAGTAATGTGTATTGCGCTGACTAGTGTGACCGCATTTTCGAATTTATTCATTTCGATGATCCGTAACTACATGCCCTCGAGCATCCGCATCATCGTGCAGATGACAATTATCGCATCGCTTGTGATCGCAGTAGATCAGTTCTTGCAGGCTTTCGCCTACGAGATTAGCAAGAGTTTGAGCGTTTTTGTCGGCCTCATCATTACTAACTGCATTGTCATGGGACGCGCAGAGGCATTTGCCATGAAGAATCCGCCGGTTCTCAGTTTTCTGGATGGGATTGGCAATGGCATGGGTTACAGCGTGGTACTTATCGTCGTTGCGGTTTTCAGGGAGCTTCTTGGCTCCGGCTCATTGCTCGGCTACGAAATTCTCCCGCTCGTCAGCAACGGCGGCTGGTATCAGGGCAATGGCTTAATGCTCCTCGCACCGAGCGCGTTCTTTATTATCGGTCTATTCGTCTGGGTTTTGCGAAGTGTAAAAACAGAACAGGTCGAGAGCGCAGAGTTTCGCATCGCGCCGCACGCTGCACATTCGCACGAGGGAGCATTCTAAATGGAAGCCTTACTCAGTCTGTTTGTGAAAGCGGTTTTTATCGAGAACATGGCTCTTCAGATGTTCCTCGGCATGTGTACGTTTCTCGCGGTATCTAAAAAAGTAGAGACTGCGATTGGCTTAGGCGTTGCGGTCGTTGTGGTTCAGGTCATCACAGTGCCTGTTAATAACTTGATTTTTAACCTTCTCCTGCGCGAAGGGGCGCTTAGTTGGATGGGGCTGCCAGACCTGTCATTAGCGTTTCTCGGTTTCCTTTGCTACATCGGTGTTATCGCTGCGATGGTGCAAATACTCGAAATGTTCCTCGATAAGTTTGTGCCAGCCCTCTATAGCGCACTAGGCGTTTTCTTACCCCTGATTACCGTTAACTGCGCCATTTTGGGTGCGACGCTGTTCATGGTCGAACGGGACTATACCTTTCCGGAAAGCGTCGCCTTTGGTCTAGGGTCTGGTTTCGGTTGGGCGCTGGCTATCGTGGCGCTCGCGGGTATTCGCGAAAAGCTGAAGTATAGCGATGTGCCAGAGGGCCTCCGCGGTCTCGGCATTACTTTTATTACGGTTGGACTAATGTCGCTTGGCTTTATGTCGCTAAGCGGTGTGTCGCTCTAGCCGATTTCGGGCGAGCTAAAAGCGCCGTCGCTGCGTACTAGTCATTAATAAAGTAACTCATTAAGCGAAGCTAAAATGATCGATTTTGCAACAATTATAGGTGGGGTGGCGCTGTTCACCGTCGTGGTGATGCTTCTCGTATCGCTCATTCTCGTCGCGCGCGCACGTCTTGTCAGCAGTGGCGATGTTCAGATCGAAATCAATGGCGATCCAGATCGAACACTTACCGTGCCCGCTGGCGGCAAACTACTCAACACGCTTGCCGATGCAGGCATATTCCTCTCCTCGGCTTGCGGAGGCGGCGGAACCTGTGCCCAGTGCAAATGCCAGATTCTAGACGGCGGCGGCTCGATGCTGCCTACCGAGGAAGGTCATTTTACTCGCGGCCAGCGCAGGGATAATTGGCGTCTCTCCTGTCAGGTTGCCGTTAAGCAGGATATGAAGATAGAGGTTGCGCCGGAATTCTTTGGCGTAAAGCAGTGGGAAACCACTGTGCTTTCGAACGATAACGTGGCTACCTTTATTAAAGAACTCGTGTTGGAAATCCCCGCGGGAGAGAGTGTAGATTTCCGCGCCGGCGGCTACGTGCAATTAGAAGTGCCACCCCATGAGGTGCGCTACGCAGACTACGATATCGAAGAACAATATCGTGGAGACTGGGAACATTTTGGCCTCTTTAGCAAAGTGTCTAAAGTAAACGACACGACAATACGTGCCTATTCGATGGCGAATTACCCAGAGGAAAAGGGTGTTATTAAATTTAATATTCGCATCGCAACGCCGCCTCCGGGCACCGACTTCCCTCCCGGTAAAATGTCTTCTTACGGGTTCGGCCTCAAGCCGGGTGACAAAGTTAAAGTGTTTGGCCCTTATGGTGAATTCTTTGCCAAGGACACAGATGCAGAGATGGTCTTTATCGGCGGTGGCGCTGGCATGGCACCGATGCGGTCGCACATTTTCGATCAGCTGCGTCGAATAAAGACAAAACGAAAAATCAGCTTCTGGTATGGCGCTCGTAGCCTTCGCGAAATGTTCTACGAAGACGACTACAACACGCTCGCGGCCGAAAACGAGAATTTCGAGTGGCATGTGGCGCTGTCTGACCCTCAGCCTGAGGATAATTGGACAGGAATGACTGGCTTCATTCACAACGTCGTGCTCGAGAACTATCTCAAAAATCATCCCGCGCCCGAAGATTGTGAGTACTACATGTGTGGGCCTCCGATGATGAATGCGGCGGTTGTTAAGATGCTGAAAGATTTGGGCGTCGAAGACGAGAATATCTCACTCGACGAGTTCTCGTGATCGGCAACCTCGGCCGAGTCTCCATAGCTCTAACGTTCCTTTTACTTGCGCTCGGGTATCTCGCCCAGCGCGGGGACCCTGCGGACTTTGCCCACTCTGATCCGAGTCGCTTCGATGGCTTTACGATGGGCACTACCTACAGCGTCCAATACGCTGCTGATCTGAATCCAGAAGCTGCATTAGCCTTAGAAAGCTCAGTTGCTCAACTCCTAGCCATTCTCGATAAGGACATATTTTCAACCTACGCACCGACCTCAGAAATTTCTCGATTGAGTCAGGCGCCCATCGCAACGCCTGTCGAAGTCTCTCCGGAAATGGCGGTGGTATTGCGAGAAGCGCTGCAGGTCTCCTCTGAAACCCAGGGGGCGTTTGATGTCACTGTAGCGCCCCTTGTAAACCTCTGGGGTTTTGGTCCTCAACGCAAGATAGAAGACGCAGAGCCCTCGCCGGAGGATCTTAGGGATGCACTGTCGCGAGTAGATTACCGCGCGCTGGAAATCGACACTGATAAACGTCTCTTAGTGCGAACGAGCGACGTTGCAATCGATCTCAGTGCTATTGCAAAGGGTTATGCAGTCGATAGAGTAGCAGAGCTGCTTGAGTCTGAAGGCGTCCACAATTATTTTGTTGAGGTTGGGGGTGAGCTGCGGATTTCAGGCCACAAAGATCAGAGCATGCGTGGATGGGTCCCCGCAATTGAGGCACCGCTCAGCGGGGTTTCTCAAATTTACGAGATTTTCTTAAGTCTAGGGGATTCGATAGCGGTTGCAGGATCTGGTGACTACCGAAATTATTTTGAAGTCGACGGTAAGCGCTATTCGCACGAAATAGACCCTAGAAGTGGTCGTCCTATTAGCCATACGCTCGCAGCGGTAACGGTAATCGATGAGTCTGCAATGCGCGCTGACGCCTTGGCAACCGCATACATGATCTTGGGCGCAGAGGAGGCTGAAGCGGCCGCCAACGCTGCGAGCCAAGCGGCTTACTTTATTGTCCGCGCCGGCGTCGAACCCAGCGGTGAACCGCGGTTCGAAAGTCGACATACTCAGGCATTTGCTCGCTATTTGACACAGTAGAGAGAAAAATTAGCTAGGTTTATCTTTCGCCGCGGGTGTCAGGTAGAAGGTCTACAGGGAAAATATGATGACAGTTTTATTTGCTACCTTCGCCGCGATGGCCGCCTTTGTCATATTGATGTCTATAGGTGTGTTGATGGGTCGTAAGCCTATTCAAGGCTCCTGCGGTGGTCTTAACAAGATAAATGGCATGGATGAATGCGAGCTTTGCGGCGGCAGTGTACAAAAATGTGACGAGCTTAGCGCGCAAAACGGTGGCGTGAAGACAGTAGATGCAACGCGGCGATAAAGTGGGAAATAGGCAACAGAATGAAGGGTAAGAATCACTACGAAATAATCGTTATCGGTGCTGGCCCCGCCGGCGAGGCGGCGGCGATGAATGCGAAGAAGAAGGGACATTCTGTTGCTGTGATTAACGACCTTAAGCACGTGGGCGGTAATTGCACGCATTGGGCCACCATTCCCTCAAAGGCATTAAGGCACGCGGTCAATCAGGTGATGCAGTTTAATGCTAATCCTATGTTTCGCGACGTTGGCGAGGCGAAGAAGCTAAGCTTCCAGCAAATCCTTAAGCAAGCGCAGCGTGCCGTGTCAGAACAGGTGTCCATGCGAACCGATTTTTACGATCGCAACCATATTCCAGTGATCTCTGGCCGAGGAACCCTGCTCGACAAAAACACGCTTAAATTAGTTGGCAAGAGAACGAAGCTCACAGCCGATTATTTTATTATCGCGACGGGATCACGACCTTATCACCCGCCAGACGTCGACTTTAACCATCCCCTTGTTTACGACAGCGATACGATCCTGTCGTTGAATTTCTCTCCTCGCAAGGTAACGATTATCGGTGCGGGCGTGATTGGCTGTGAATACGCATCAATATTCGGCGGGCTCGGCGCTAAAGTCGAATTAATCAATCCGGCAAGCTCACTTTTGAGTTTTCTTGACGGCGAGATTTCAGGCGCGCTTAGCTATCATCTTCGAGACCTTGGCGTGCGAAGTCGTCATAACGAAGAGTATGAAAAAATCGAATACCATGACGATTACATCGTCACGTATCTGAAATCCGGCAAGAAGATCAAAAGCGACATAATTCTTTGGGCCAACGGCAGAGCGGGCAATACCGATGGATTGGGTTTAGAAAACGTGGGTATCGAGGCTAACAGCCGTGGGCAAATCGCTGTCGACCGCGCCTATAAAACCGAAGTCGATAACATCTATGCTGCGGGCGATGTGATTGGTTGGCCCGCGTTGGCTGGCGCTGCCTATGATCAAGGCAGGGCGGCGAGTAATGCTATCGTCGCGCCGGATGAGTGTACACACGTAGACGAAGTGGCTACGGGCATCTATACGATTCCCGAGATTTCCACGCTGGGCGCTACAGAGGCGGAGCTGTCGGCTGCGCGTATTCCCTATGAGGTTGGCAAAGCGTTTTTTAAAAACACAGCCAGGGCTCAAATCACCGGTGAGGAAGTCGGCATGCTTAAGCTGATCTTCCATTTCGACACGCTTGAGCTGTTGGGCATCCATTGCTTTGGCGACCAGGCGTCTGAGATCGTCCACATTGGCCAAGCGATTATGCGACAGCCCGCACCCGCTAACTCGATGAAATATTTTATCGATACAACGTTCAACTATCCTACCATGGCAGAGGCTTACCGCACCGCTGCGCTCGATGGCCTGAATCGGGTCTTCTAATCCCCTCAAAATGACTCTTGCCAAGACGGCGTTACGAGGTTAATTTCAAACCTTGGGCGCCGTCGTCTTTTCCGCAAAGAGGATAGCCCTAGCGTCAAGAAGAATAACAAGCTGCATTGCCCTGCGCAGGCATTGGCACTGGGGCTTGTACCTAAAGAGATCGGTAAGCAGAAAAGGTCCGGGGGATAATATTATGATGCGAACAGCGAGAGACATACTGAACGACAAGGGTGGTCATATGGTCACTGTCGCCTTTGATGCCACTGTGCACCAAGCACTCACGATCATGACGCAGCATAGAGTTGGTTCAATCGTCGTTGTCGATGGTGAGAAAATAAAAGGCATTTGGACCGAGCGGGATCTAATGTTTCGTGCATTAGAAGAGGGCTTCGATGCCCGTACCGCGCTTCTCAAAGACAAAATTTCAGAAAATCTAATCTCTGCAAACGCTGATGAGGTTGTTTATCAGCTTTACGACAAATTCCTGGGTAAGCGAATTCGTCATCTATTAATCGAGGATGAAGGAGAGTTTATCGGCCTGATTTCGGTTGGGGACGTTATGAAAGCCAACTTACAGCAGAAGGCTGAGGAATTTGCGGACCTTAATCATAAAGTTAGCCTCGAATACTACGAAAACTGGAAGCAAATTCAGGCGGAGCGATAATTTTTTTACAAAAATGAGAACCGAGTCACAATCACTTGCGTGATGCAGGTTTGCCATGTTAACTTTTTACAGTTGTTGAATAGCTAGTCGATTAAACAGTACACGAAAAATAGAAGTGCTTCAAAGGTCAAGAAAGACGGTAGAGCAACTGAGTATTACCAAATGTCCCCGTGGCGTTTCCGTAAGCTCAGTGACGACGATAGAAAGAGCCGATTTCTTTAACTGATTGCCACTTGTTTTCGAGTGTTAACGCATTCGTAGTGTTCAGCTCAAAGGGCTCCCCGAGATGAGTTTTAACGATTCGATGGGTGGTTTCACAGCGTTTGTATACCCTTCGATCGTGAAGTGCGGATGCACTTCATCGACTCTTTATTTCTTTCTGTTTCGTTTCTCCGGTTTTTCCCACACCAGTGCTCTGTTTTATGGTCACTTACTAAAGAGCGATTAACTTTAATTTCTCTTTTTAGTGCGTTTGCGAGAGGGCTTAATCTGTTGAGCCTGCAAACGGTAACGCGACCAAGTAGTAGGCCGATGGCTGTGTGTTCGAAGGTGAGAGCGAGTTGAAATAGAGTTGAAATAGAGTCAAATCGAGGGGGCGCGATGATCGAATCTGCAGTAGATGTGGGTGTTACTACCGACCTGCGTGCGTTTTTAATCTACGGTTTTGCTGTTATCGCTGTTGTTGGAACGATGCTAGGACTGTCTTTTGTCCTAGGCCAACGAAAAAATGCACACTCCAAGAACCTGCCATTCGAATCGGGTATCGTCTCAGTAGGTAGCGCGCAATTTCATACCACGATTCACTTTTACCTCCCTGCAATCCTTTTCATCATTTTCGATCTCGAAGTGGTTTTCTTATTCGCCTGGGCACTGGTCGTAAGGGAGGCTGGCTGGGCTGGATTTATCGAGATCGCGATTTTTATCTCCGTCCTTTTAGTCGCACTTTTGTATCTGGCCCGAATAGGCGCGCTTGACTGGCGCACGCAAATTCAGAGGCGAGGGTTGCGAACGATGGTTGGACCCGGCGGTGTCACTAATCGGAAGGAGTTTAAGCTATGAACTGGAGCTTGGAGTCGGCTGAAACAGCGGCTGCACCGCAACGCGGCGGCAGTGAGATGGATGAATTTATCCGGCGCAATGTGATGATGGTCAAGCTAGAAGATATGGTTGCTTGGGGTCGAAAGAATTCGATATGGCCCTTTAATTTTGGTCTGTCTTGCTGCTACGTCGAAATGGCCACCGCGTTCACCAGTAGACACGATCTCGCCCGGTTTGGCGCAGAGGTTATACGCGGCACCCCGCGCCAAGCGGATATGATCGTGATTGCGGGCACGGTATTCCGAAAGATGGCGCCGGTGGTTAAGCAGCTTTACGATCAGTTGCTCGAGCCCAAGTGGGTTATTTCGATGGGCTCCTGCGCAAACTCTGGCGGCATGTACGATATCTACTCGGTAGTCCAAGGCGTGGATAAGTTTCTGCCTGTCGACGTCTATGTTTCGGGTTGTCCGCCAAGGCCCGAGGCGCTCCTGCAGGGGCTTCTCTTATTGCAAGAATCGATCGGTAAGCAGCGTCGTCCGCTCAGTTGGGTGATTAACGAGCAAGGGATCATTCAGCGAGAAGAGAACCAAGTGCAGCGTGTAATAAGGGGCCCTGAAAGAATCGCAGCAACCGAACTCAGATCCCCGGACGAGGTATAGAGAAAAGCGATGCGAGTCCCTTCAACAGTATCCGTCACAGAGAACTTAAACGCGCCGGTGGGAGTCGCTGCGGTAGAGTATCTCCGCGCTGTTTTCGGCGACAGCATCCTTTACGAACAAGTCACTTGCGACGCTATTCCAACGCTCTGGTTTGCCCGCGAAGACATCCAGCGGGCGCTCACTCTGGTGAGGGAGCAGCCCTTCGCCGGTAAGCGGTTTGAAATGCTGCTAGATCTTACCGCGATAGATGAGCGCGTGCGGGTTAATCGCACAGGGCAGCCGGCAAGCGAATTTACAGTGGTCTACCACCTCATGTCATTCAGTGGGAATGGCGATCTCAGGCTTAAGGTTCCTCTATTTGATAATGATCTACATCTCCCGACAGCGACCGTACTCTGGCCGAATGCCAATTGGTATGAGCGCGAAGTGTGGGACATGTTTGGCATTCGATTCGACGGCCACCCCAATCTCTACAGACTCGTGCTGCCGCCGACGTGGGAAGGGCATGCGCTGCGCAAAGAGCATCCTGCGCGGGCCACAGAGATGGACCCTTTTACCCTCGACGATGCACAAACAGATATCCAACAAGAAGCGTTGAAATTTAAGCCTGAAGAATGGGGAATGAAGCGTGCGTCTGAGGACTCAGAATTCATGTTTTTGAACCTTGGCCCCAATCACCCAAGTGTTCATGGTGCGTTTCGTATAGCCGTGCAACTTGATGGCGAGATTTTGGTCGACGCTGTCCCAGACATTGGCTATCACCACCGCGGCGCTGAAAAGATGGGTGAGAGGCAGTCGTGGCACACCTTTATTCCCTACACCGATCGCATTGATTATCTGGGTGGGGTAATGAACAACCTGCCTTATGTAATGGCAGTAGAAAAAATGGCCGGGATAGAGGTGCCCGAGCGAGTCAAGGTGATCCGCGTCATGCTATCCGAGATGTTTAGGATTTGTAGTCATCTTCTTTTCTACGGCACGTTCGCGCAGGACGTCGGCCAACTCTCGCCAATTTTCTATATGTTCGTTGAGCGTGAAAGGATTTTTAACATTATCGAATCCATTTGCGGTGCAAGAATGCATCCGGGCTGGTTTCGTATAGGTGGTGTCGCCCAAGACCTCCCACAGGGCTGGGAGCTGCGCGTTCGTGAGCTGCTTGATTTTATGCCGGCGCGGCTCGACGAGTACGACAGTATGGTCCTCAATAACGGCATTTTGAAGCGGCGGACACAGGGTGTTGGTGCCTACACAACTCAGGACGCGTTTGACTGGGGCGTGACAGGTGCCGGTCTACGAGCGACAGGTTATGAGTGGGATATGCGGAAACAACGTCCGTATAGCGGCTATGAGAACTTTGAGTTTGATGTTCCGATCGCAGCCAACGGGGATTGCTATGACCGCTGCGCGGTTCGAGTCGAGGAGATGCGTCAGAGTCTGCGCATAATTAAACAGTGTGTCGATAATATGCCGTCGGGTGATTATAAATCGTCACACCCCTTGACGACTCCGCCTCGCAAAGAGAAAACGATGCAGGATATTGAGACGCTCATAAATCATTTTTTGAGTGTGAGCTGGGGCCCTGTGATTCCACCTAATGAAGTGTCCATGTCTATCGAAGCCACAAAGGGAATTAATTCTTATTACCTAATCAGCGATGGTAATACGACGTCCTACCGCACGAGAATTCGCACGCCATCCTTCGCGCACCTACAGATGATTCCTGCCATTTCACGCGGATTTATGGTGTCTGATTTAATCGCCATCATTGCCAGTATCGACTTTGTTATGGCGGATGTAGATAGATGATGTTTTTCACTCGAGTATAGAGAGACGCTCCGATGCAGCAACACGTTATAGCCAGCTCAAGTACGAACGCGCGTTTACGCGCTCGCGACTTAACAGCCGAAGAAATCGCTGAGATCGAACACGAACTTACTCTCTACCCGACTAAACAGGCTGTTGGACTCGAAGCACTCAAGATAGTGCAGCGTCATCAGGGTTGGGTTTCCGATGAGAGTATGCTCGCCATCGCAGACTATTTATCAGTGCCCGTGAGTGAGCTTGAGGGTGTCGCGACATTTTTTAATCTCATCTATAGGCGGCCAGTGGGTGACAAAGTAATCCTTTTTTGCGACAGCGTTAGCTGCTGGATTATGGGCTGCGACAAAGTCAAAAAGCGCCTCAGCGAACATCTAGGTATCGATTATGGCGAGACTTCCGCCGGCGGTGAGTACACCCTGATTCCGGTGCCGTGTCTAGGTGACTGTGATAAAGCGCCCGTGATGATGGTTGGCGAGAAGATGCACCGAAATCTCTCGTGTGAATCCATCGACTCGCTCCTACCGCTGAGCAACGCGGAGGGTAGTAAGTGACTGATCGTCCGCTAACAAAGAATATAGATCTCTCTAGAGGCGCGCTTAGTCTAAAGGAGTATGTGGCGGCAGGCGGTTACGCCGGTGCGCGGGCGATTGCGAATGGCTTAGAGCCAAGCGACGTGCTCGAACGGGTAAAAAACTCTGGGCTTAAAGGTAGGGGTGGAGCTGGATTTCCCACCGGGCTCAAATGGAGTTTCGTGCCGAAGAGTGATGATGTGAGTATCCAACGCTATCTCGTGGTCAACGCCGACGAGATGGAGCCAGGGACATTCAAAGATCGGATGTTGATGGAAGGCGATCCCCATTTGCTGATCGAAGGGATGATCATCGCGGCATACACGATTCAAGCGACCCGCGCCTTCATATTCTTACGCGGCGAATACTTCGACGCAGAGCGGAGCATTGCCAAAGCCATCGCCGAAGCGCGTGACTCAGGCTATCTGGGCCGAGACATATTTGGTACGGGGTTCGATTTCGACATTGTGCTCCATACGAGTGCCGGTCGCTATATCTGCGGCGAAGAAACGGCGCTCCTGAATGCGCTTGAAGGCAAGCGCGCAAATCCCCGCGCGAAACCCCCTTTCCCTCAGGTGAGTGGTCTCTGGGGTAAGCCGACCATCGTTAACAATGTTGAAACGCTCTGTAATCTGCCCGGCATTCTTGCCTACGGTGTTGAATGGTATCAGTCGCTCGGCAGCGGCGGTGACTTTGGCACGAAGCTGTTCGGTGTGAGTGGCCGTGTTAATACGCCGGGATGCTGGGAGCTCCCGTTTGGAGTAAGTATTCGGGAAGTCATCGAAGGCTACGGTGGCGGTATGCAGGAGGGTTATGCGCTCAAGGCGTTTCTGCCGGGCGGCGGTTCAACCGACTTTCTCACACCAGAGCATCTCGACACACCGCTTACCTATGCCGCGATTGGCGAACTTGGAAGCAGGCTTGCAACCGGCACGATGATTCTGCTCGATGACAAGACCTGTCCCGTTGGCATGATCGGGAATCTTATGAAATTTTTTGCGCACGAGTCCTGTGGATTCTGCACCCCATGTCGCGATGGATTGCCTTGGGTGGATACTATATTCCGCGATCTTGAATATGGGAAAGGCTCGTTTAAGGATATCGATGTTTTAAAAGACCACGTTGGATACCTAGGTCCGGGTCGCACATTTTGTGCTCTCGCTCCCGGCGCAACGGCGCCTTTAGGGAGTGGGCTTCGGTTGTTCGCAGACGAGTTTGCAGCGCACGTATCAGGGGCGAAGTGTCCTTACCATTAAACAGTGGTGCAGTGGTGAAGGGTGTAAAGTTTTGGAGAGTGACTCGATGGCAAAAATTACGGTTGATGGGGTTGTCTACGAAGTAGACCCAGCCAATAACCTACTGCAAGAATGCCTCTCGCAGGGGCTCGACCTCCCTTATTTTTGTTGGCACCCTTCGCTGGGCTCGGTTGGCGCCTGTCGTCAATGTGCGGTTATCCAATATCGCGATGCCGAGGACACGCAGGGTACGTTAGTGATGTCGTGCATGACGCCGGTCACTGACGGCGGGATTTACTCGCTCGCGGCGGAGCAGGCGTCGGATTTTCGTGCCGACGTCATCGAAAGCCTAATGACAAGTCATCCCCATGATTGCCCTGTGTGCGAGGAGGGTGGCGAATGTCATCTCCAGGATATGACGCAAATGTCGGGTCACAACTACCGGCGCTTCGATAAGCAGAAAGTCACTCACCGTAATCAGAACCTCGGGCCGTTCATTAATCACGAGATGAACCGCTGCATCACTTGCTATCGATGCGTGCGCTTCTACGATGATTATGCCGGCGGAACAGATTTGTCTGCACAGGCTTCGCATCACCATACCTATTTTGGTCGCTTCGAAGAAGGCACCCTCGAAAGTGAATTCAGTGGCAACCTCGTCGAAGTCTGTCCGACCGGTGTATTCACTGATAAACCGTTTAGCGCTCAATATACGCGAAAGTGGGATCTACAAACGGCGCCCTCTATTTGTAACGGCTGTTCGGTCGGATGCAACATAACGCCGGGCGAGCGCTACGGCACTCTGCGCAGAGTCGTCAATCGTTACCATAACGACATCAATGGCTACTTTCTTTGCGATCGCGGCCGTTTCGGTGCTCACTATGTTAACAGTGAATCAAGGCTTCGCAGCGCGAGGGATGCCTCGGGCATGTCGGTTAGCACGACAGCAATAGAAGAGCGAATCAGCGAATTTACGAGCGAGGCAGTTATCGGGATTGGCTCGCCGCGCGCATCAAATGAGGCAAACTTTGCGCTACGAAGTTTTGTCGGCGCTGAAAACTATTTCTCAGGTCATTCCGATGCCGAGCACGAGGCGTTGCAAGTACTGATCGAATGTTTGCGTGATGCGGCCTTTCACAGTCCTAGCGTGCGGCAGATAGAGCAGGCCGATGCGATCCTAGTTTTAGGTGAAGACGTAACCAACACCGCGCCAAGGATTGCGCTCGCGCTTCGTCAGAGCGTGCGTAATGAGGCGAAAGCGCTTGCCGAGACGAGCCGGATACCGAACTGGCAAGATGCCGCAGTGCGCGAATTGGCACAGGAATCTCTGAGTCCTCTCGCAGTGTTCGCCTGCGGTTCCACACGGCTTGATGATATTGCAACGACAAAGCTCAATGCCGATCAGCAAACGCTTATTGAAGCGAGTAACGCCTTGTCGGAGCGTTTAGCGGGGCGTTCGCCAGCCTACTCGCAGCAGACGCTTGGCACCACGATGCAAAGCGTTGAGGCAACCTATACCGCACTGATGAGTGCGAAAAAGCCCTTGGTTATCTGCGGCACAGGCGCAGGGGCTGCATTGATGCGGTGTGCTGCAAATATCGCACGCGCCTTGAGTGTTAGCAGGTCCGAGGTCTGCGACTTGGTACTCCTGCCGAAAGAGGATAACAGTGTTGGGCATGCGCTTCTTACCTCAAAGGAGAATACGCTGTCCCGCGCGCTAGGCAGGCTCGCCAACGGCGAAGTGAAACGCGCTATTGTCATCGAGAACGATCTCTTTGAGCGCGCACCGACTGCTCTCGTCAAGAACGCGCTTGCAGCGGCTGAGTTACTCGTCATCGATCAGATAGAGACGCCGACTCAGCGGTATGCCGCACTCAATATCCCAAGTGCAACATTCAATGAATGCGAAGTAACTAAAGTTAACTATGAAGGTCGTGCGCAGCTGAGTTTTCAGGTAGGTGAAGGGTGCGATGCCGCGAAGCCAATCGAGCGATGGCTCAATGTAGAGGGCTCTGCGCATTCAAATTCGATGATCGCACGCTGTGCAGCAGAGGCGAGCGACTTCGAGAGCTTGAGTGACTGTTTGCCAGACCCGCTTGGGCGAATCGCCGGTTTAAAAGTGCCGCGCCAGTCCCATCGCTACAGCGGCCGAACGGCTATGCATGCCGACAGGAATGTCCATGAAGGTAAGCAGCCTGTCGATGATAATTCCGTTATGTCCTTTTCGATGGAGGGGATGCTGACGCAGAAAGATTCTTCTGTGTTAGCGACCGCCTGGGCACCGCGCTGGAATTCCAATCAAGCGATAAGTAAATTTCAAGCGGAGATAAACGGTGAGCTTAAGCAGGGGCATCCCGGTGTCCATTTAATTAAGCGCAGCCTCAACGGTCAAGCCTACGAGGCAGAAAACTCAGTTAACAAGAATCTTGGTGATTTCGAGATTCGACTGGTTAGTCATATTTTCGGCAGCGATACGCTTTCCTCGCATTCGCCAGCGATTCAGAAGAGGCTGTGCGATGCCTATCTTGCGCTAAATAAAGAGGATGCGCTTGAGCTTGGGTTGGCTAATGGCGATCTCGTCTCGCTCGGTGGGGCAGAGGACAGCATTATTCTCCCGCTCATTGTTAGAACGCAGACGCCCGCAGGGGTCGCCCTAGTTTACCCAGGCAGCAGCGCGCTCGGCGCTAGCATTAACCCCCATGATCTGCCCGAGTCTGCATCGTTGGCTCGGGTTGAATCAGAGCCAAGCGTCCATCCTACAGGGCTTGGGCTTTCGAATTTAGTCGTTAACGACGCCTACTCAGGAGCGCACTAAGATGCAATGGGAAGTCGGGTCAGCGCTGAATATTGCGAGTATTCTCGCGGCGGTAATTGTGATTGCTGCGATGCTTATTTGGGTCGAGCGGCGCTTGCTCGGATTCTGGCAGGACAGGCTTGGGCCAAACCGTGTGGGCCCCTTTGGTCTTCTGCAAGTGGTAGCAGATATGATTAAAATTTTCACCAAAGAAGATTGGATTCCGCCTTTTGCCGATCGTTTTAGTTTCGTGCTTGCGCCCACAATCATAATGATTGTCATACTGTTAAGTTTCTCGGTTGTGCCCTTCGCCCCAGGAGTCGGAATCGTTGATTCGAATATTGGGGTTCTCTTTGTGTTGGCTATGGCTTCACTCGGCGCCTATTCGGTGATGCTTGGCGGGCTTTCCTCTGATAATAAATACGCTCTCCTCGGAAGCTTACGCGCAGCAGCGCAGATGGTCAGCTATGAAGTGTTTATGGGGATTTCTCTGCTCGGTGTTGTCGCGCTCGCAGGCAGTTTCAATTTGCGCGAGATTGTTTTGGCGCAAGAGGGAGGGTGGTTCGTCGTTCCGCAATTTATCGGTTTTATTATTTTTCTGATCGCGGGTGTAGCGGAGAGCCATCGCCTACCATTCGACATTCCTGAGGCCGAACAAGAGATTTGTGCGGGATACCACACAGAGTATTCGGGCATGAAGTTTGGCATGTTCTTCGTCGGAGAGTACCTCGGATTGGTGCTTATTTCTTCGCTCATAACCGTGCTGTTTTTTGGCGGATGGCAGGGGCCTCTGCTACCGCCGCTAGTTTGGTTTTTTATAAAAGCTTCTTGTTTTATCGCTTTTTTTATTTTACTGCGCGCGGCAATTCCGAGGCCGCGTTACGATCAATTGATGAGCTATGGGTGGCTTTTTCTTTTACCCCTGTCACTCATAAATTTGTTGATAACCGGTGTTGTAATCCTCTCGGCTAATCAGATGTAAGTGCATGCCATTGAAACTAGGAGGTTGTAATGAGTGATCCGATTGCCAGACCCCATTCAAAGTCCTTTTTTGCGAAATTTGCCGAGTTAATTTCAGATACGTTGACGAGTCAGGTGGTGACACTTTGGCGCGTCTTTAAGCATCTGTTTGTTGCTACAGACACTGTGCAATACCCAGAGCAACAGCCCCATATGTTTTCACGTTGGCGCGGTCGGATAATTCTTACCCGCGACCCCGATGGCGAAGAGCGCTGTGTTGCCTGCAATCTTTGTGCGGTGGCTTGTCCTGTCGACTGTATCGCGTTGCAGAAAACCGAGGACGAGGAAGGGCGTTGGTATCCTGAGTTTTTTCGCATTAATTTTTCGCGCTGCATCATGTGTGGATTTTGTGAGGAAGCCTGTCCTACTAATGCGATTCAGTTAACACCCGATTTTGAAATGGCAGAATACAAGCGGCAAGACATGGTATGGGAGAAGGCCGATCTGCTTATTGCTGGCACAGGTAAATACCACGAGACGAATTTCTACCGAGTAGCCGGTAAAGCTATTGGGGGTAAAGACAAAGGCGAGGCTAGAAATGAGCTTCCGCCTGTCGATGTGCGGAGTCTACTACCATGACTGAATTATTTTACTCGGGCGCAGTGGTTGCAGTAATCGCAACGCTGTTGGTTATCGTGCAGACCAATGTGGTTCATGCGCTTATTTATCTCGTTCTCTCTTTGCTCGCAGTAGCCGTTGTGTTCTTTAGCGTCGGAGCACCGTTTGTCGCCATCCTTGAGGCAATTGTTTATGCGGGTGCGATCATGGTGCTCTTTTTGTTTGTGGTAATGATGCTCAACCTGGGTCAACGAAGTCGTGATCAGGAGAAGGATTGGCTGCCAGCGCGCTCGTGGTTAGTTCCTAGTGTCTTAGCGGCAGTCTTACTGATGCAACTTACCGCGTCGTTTCCAGCTGCTCAGACACAGATTGTGGAAGTCGGTGCTCGTGCGGTGAGTGAGCTCCTGTTCGGACCCTACGTTCTTGCGGTCGAACTCGCCTCTTTTCTGCTACTGGCAGGGTTGGTTTCGGCTTACCACATTGCCAAAAAATAGGATTAGTGGCAGCCGACGTCGGCTGACTGCGACGGTATTAAAAAGGAAATGGATTAATGGAAAGCATCCCTTTTGAACATGGACTTATGCTGGCGGCTACTCTTTTTTGCCTCGGGCTTATTGGTGTGATGACGCGGCGCAATATCGTCTTCGTTCTTATGTCGCTTGAAATTATGTTGAACGCCTCGGGGCTCGCTTTTATCGTCTCAGGTTCGCGCTGGGGTGGCGCAGATGGTCAAGTGATGTTTCTCATGATTCTTACGCTCGCCGCGGCTGAGGTGGCTGTCGGGCTTGGGCTTATTATCCAACTCTATAAGCGCTTCAAGACAATCGACATTGACGTGCTCAGTGCTCTAAAGGGCTAAGCTTACGCGAGGAGTAACTTGTGTTCGAATCACTTGGTTGGTTACCAACATTTCCGCTACTCGGCTTCCTCATTCTCTTTTTGAGCGGCGGTGGTTTGCCGAAGCGATTAATTGCGGTAATTGGTGCAGGAAGCATTGGGCTCGCTTTCGTTGCCGCGATCGTTGTTGCCTTACCCATCATTAGTGGCGATGCGGAGGTCATCGTACACGAGGTCTATACGTGGATGGCTGTTGGCTCATTTAACTCGGCTTTTGGCATGTATTTAGACGGGCTGAGCGTTGTCATGATTTTGGTTATTACGGGGGTTGGATTTTTAATTCATCTCTATTCGACAGGATTCATGATTGACGATCCGAGCTACAGTAGGTTCTTCGCAATAATGAATCTCTTTGTCGCAGCGATGCTCGTTCTAGTTCTCGCCGATAATTTACTGCTTCTGTATTTGGGATGGGAGGGCGTTGGACTCTGCAGCTACCTGCTCATCGGGTTTTGGTATCAGGATCCGGCCAATGGCTATGCTGCGCGCAAAGCGTTTGTCACTACTCGCGTCGGCGATACCTCCATGGCCATTGGTCTATTTCTAATTTTTACCCAACTCGGGTCGCTCGATATTCAGGAGTCGATGGCGCTGGCTCAGGGTGAGTGGGGCCTCGGTTCGGGCTATGCCGTAGCCGCTGCATTGCTACTCTTGGGCGGTGCAGTCGGCAAGTCTGCGCAATTGCCGTTACAAACATGGCTTCCGGATGCTATGGCGGGTCCCACACCGATTAGCGCGCTAATTCATGCTGCAACAATGGTGACTGCGGGCGTCTACCTTATTGCGCGTACCCACGCTTTGTTTGAGCTAGCACCCGATGTACAGCTTCTAGTGGCGCTTATTGGCCTTGCGACACTGCTGATCGCAGGGTTTACCGCCATGACGCAGCACGACATAAAACGCATTCTCGCTTACTCGACCATTAGCCAGATAGGCTATATGTTTCTTGGGTTGGGCGTCGGCGCATGGTCTGCCTCTATATTCCACCTAATGACTCATGCGTTCTTCAAAGCGCTACTTTTCCTCGCAGCCGGCACCGTCATTCTTAGCCTTCACCACGAACACGATATCTTCAAGATGGGCGGGAAGTGGCGCCAGCTCCCGGTAGCCTTTGCGTCTTTTCTGATTGGCAGCTTGGCGCTTGCTGCATTTCCGTATACCTCCGGCTACTTCAGCAAGGATGAAATTCTCCTCGCTGCGCTCGAGCTAGAGCACACGGGGTTCTGGCTATGGCTCGGGGGAGTTGTGGGTGCCTTTTTCACAGGCATATACAGCTTTAGGCTCGTGTTTGTTGTTTTCTTTGGTGAGAGCGCGGGTCATCATGAGGCTCGTGAAGTAACGGGTGTTAGCATGGCAGCACCGCTGTTAGTGCTTATGGTTTTGGCGTTAGCAGGCGGTCTGATTCATGTTCCCACCGAATCAGTTTTTGCAGCGTCGGAGCACGGCGAGCACCACGTTTCGGCTCTGATGCATTCGATTATGATCGCTGTTCCGCTACTCGGCATTGCGCTGAGTTATTTGTTCTACGGCTCACGCACGCTTTCGGTTGAGAGGCTGATGTCTAACACTATAGCCCAAGGGCTCCACAAATTCTGGTTTGCAGGATGGGGCTTCGACGGCTTATATCGAAGACTTCTGATTACTCCCTATGTTTGGCTCGCCGCTGTTAACAAACGAGATGTAGTCGATACTGCGGCGGGTCTTTTGGTGACCTTGAGCGAAGCAGGTAATTCGCTACTTACTAGATCACAGTCGGGCTCTCTGCGTTGGTATATTTTGAGCGTAGTAGGCGGCACTGTACTGCTCATCACCTTGGGAGGTGTCCTATGACTCTGCTCTGGATCCTTCTCCTTTTATTTTTTGGCGGGGTTCTTGCTTGGCTGTCGGAGATGTTAGATTCGCGTCTTCCCCGATGGATTGCTCTGCTGTCTGTTGTGGCTACGCTCATTCCGCTAATGCAACTCTACGGCAGCTTTGAGGCGCAGCGGGATTCGCTTTGGATTATCGAGTTTAGCCGCAGCTGGATTCCGAGCCTAGGCATAAACTTCTTACTTGCCGTTGATGGGTTGAGCCTTCTCTTGGTTGGTTTGACGAGCTTTCTTGGCATTATTGCAATCGGCGCGGCGTGGGTAGAAATACGCGATAGAGTAGGCTTCTTTTACTTTAATCTTCTGTGGACACTTGCGGGTGTCGTTGGTGTGTTTACTGCCATCGACTTATTTTTGTTCTTCTTCTTTTGGGAAGTCATGCTCATTCCGATGTATTTCATCATCGCGATATGGGGGCATGAGAATAAGCGCTACGCGGCTACCAAATTCTTTCTCTTCACGCAGTTTACCGGAATGCTGCTCTTGGTCTCGCTATTGTGTCTTGTCTATTTTTTCACTATTCAGCATGGCTATCTCAGTTTTGCCTATGAAGACCTTCTGCGAGTAGAGGTGGGTGGCAAATTAGAAATGTGGTTGATGCTTGGCTTTTTCATCGCGTTTGCCACCAAGCTACCTAGCGTTCCATTTCATTCTTGGCTACCCGATGCCCATTCTCAAGCGCCCACTGCAGGCAGCGTGCTACTCGCTGGAGTATTGCTTAAGACCGGTGCCTATGGGTTGATAAGATTTACGCTGCCGTTTTTTCCAGAATCATCAATGAAGTTTACGCCGGTCGCACTGACTCTCTCGGTGATTAGTATCTTGTATTGCGCAAAAGTGGCGCTTGGCCAATCGGATATAAAACGCCTGATCGCCTACACCAGCGTGAGCCACATGGGATTTGTATTGCTCGGGATTTATGCGTGGAATCTCATCGGATTGCAGGGTGCCGTGATGACTATGCTCGCTCACGGTCTGAGCGCAGCGGCTTTGTTCAGTCTTGCCGGTGGATTACAAGGGCGCCTCCATACCCGTGAGCTAGGGCGCATGGGGGGGCTATGGGCGCTAGCACCTCGCATGGCGGTCGTCGCGCTATTCTTCTCCGTTGCCGCACTCGGCATGCCGGGTCTGGGTAATTTTGTCGGCGAATTTCTGTCTTTGCTTGGTGTGTTCTCAGTCAGCATCTGGGCTGCAGCACTCGCTGCCTTGGGCATGATTGTGGCCTCAGTGTATTCGCTATGGGTGATGCAGGCAGTCTTCCAAGGGGCGCGAAACACTGAAGAGGCCCAAGCTTCGCTTTCCGATCTAGATGCTCGAGAGCTCGCGCTCTATGGTCTGATGATGGTTGGTCTTGTGTTAATGGGGCTTTTCCCGAATGTTTTTCTAGATGTGTCTGCAATCGCGCTCGAGCACCTGTCCAGCGCTAGCGATGCCTTCGTCGCTGTTAGGGAGAGACTATAATGGAGAAGGAGTTCGCCGCGATGCCAATCCTCCCTTCAGTAGATTTTGACGATCTTTTGTTGCTGTTGCCCCATGAGCTCATCGGTCTCGCGATAGTGGTTGGCATGCTTTCTGTCGCCATCGGACGCAATCATTTTGTGAGCACTGTTATATCGACCGCCGGCATGTTCGCTGCTGGCGTGGCAGCGGCGATGCAGCTCTACGAATTAGCAATGGGTGCTTCGACGACCATGGTCACAACGCTGTTTGTGATTGATGCATTATCTGCGCTATTCATCACATTGCTTGCGTTCAGCGCGATAGGTGTCGCGATCATGAGTTTCGCTTATTTTCATAAACTTGATGATGCGCGAGATGAATTTCAGCTACTTTTGTCACTGGCGACATTAGGTGCAATTACTCTGGTGAGTAGCGCCCATTTTATTACTGTGGTTATCGGTCTTGAGATGTTGAGCATGGCTCTCTACGGTATGATCGCTTACCCCATTCATAGCGGCGCATGGGCTGCCAACAGCCTTGAGTCTGCAATTAAATACCTCGCTCTATCGGCCGTCGCATCGGCGACGATGCTGTTCGGTATGGCGTTGATCTACGCGGCGACGGGCACACTCGTATTTCTCGAGATCGCTGTTGCGACAAGCCCCCTGTTTTACATTGGCTTGCTCATGCTCTTTGCCGGTGCTGCGTTCAAATTATCGTTAGTGCCTTTTCATCTCTGGACACCCGATGTCTATCAGGGCGGTCCGCTTCCAGCGGTCGCCTTTCTCGCGACCCTTGGCAAGGTCGCAGTTGCGGTGTTTGTGATTCGCTTATTTAGCCAGCCGCAGATAGGGCAGATAATGGCTGTAAGTACTGTCGTTGCGCTTGTTGCTGTGGCGTCGATTTTAGTGGGTAATTTGCTCGCGCTGCGACAGACTAATTTGAAGCGGCTATTAGCCTATTCTTCGATAGCGCACATGGGGTATCTACTTATTGCAGTGCTCTCTATTTCGGCGCCCGCCCTATCTGGCGGCACTGTCACCTCTTCGCTGGCCCTTGAATCAGCTCTGTTCTATCTTCTCGTTTATAGTCTTCTCTCACTGGGCGCCTTTGGCTGCGCGATACTCGTGTCATCGAGCGAAACGGAAGCTGCTGGAGTTGAGGACTATCGCGGACTTTTCTGGCGCTCCCCTTGGCTTGCGAGTGCACTCTTGGTGATGGTATTGGGATTAGCGGGGATTCCGCTGACAGCAGGCTTTATTGCTAAGTTCCAAGTCTTTTTTGCCGCCGTGAGCGATTCGCAATGGGGGCTTCTCGGGGCGCTGGTTATCGGCAGCGCGGTAGGACTATTCTACTATTTACGCGTTGTCTATCAGATGTTGATGCCCGTCTCCGAAACAGAGAAGCCGTTTGCTCTGCGAGAAATAGGACTCGAGAGTCTTGGTGTGCCGGTGGTAATCGCGGTGCTCACGCTAGTGGTGCTCTGGGTAGGGATTTATCCGGAGCCGTTGTTCGCACTGATTACTGCTGCTGCTAGTTTCTAGTTTTTCGCGGTTGTCTTTTCGACTTCTATGCGTCTTCTATGCGTCTTTCCTTATTTTGTCCTGAGACCTCCCTGAGTATCCCTAAGTGTTTCCTGAGCCTTTAATGAGTCTTCGCCCTCTGGGCCTAAACTGTCTATCATAGCGGCTAAGCAATACGCCCAAGTGAGGAGAGAAGACGCGTGGCAGAAATTGTTAAGGTAGCGGTCGTCGGTGGTGGCAGCTTCGGTACGGTAATGGCGAATATCGCGGCAGGCAACGGCTTTCCGGTTAGTTTCTGGATGCGCAGCGATGCGCTTGCCGCAGCGATTAATCGTGATCATGTCAACGAGTCTTACCTGCCAGGCTATGCGCTTAACGAACGCGTCGTTGCCACGCATGATATGGCGGCTGCAGTCTCTGGTGCCCAGCTAATCTTCGTCGCTGTTCCGAGCAGCTCTTTTAGGGCAGTCGTGTCGGAGCTGGTAAAGTCTGCAGATCCGGGGGCGATGTTTGTTAGCACGACGAAGGGGATAGAAGCGGGCACTTTTATGCTTATGAGTCAGATACTCGGTGAGCTCGCGCCGGGATCGCCAATTGGTGTGCTAAGCGGCCCCAATTTAGCCAAAGAGATCGCGGAGAAACAGCTCACCGGCACCGTCATCGCTAGTGCTAATCTCGAGGTTCGAGAGGCGGTGCTGACAGTGCTTAAGTCGCGTTATTTTCGAGTCTACACAAATGATGACATGTTCGGCGTTGAGCTTGGCGGCTCACTTAAGAATATTTACGCGATCGTTGCTGGAATGGCTGCAGCTCTCGGTATGGGGCACAATACGAATAGCATGCTTGTAACACGGGGACTCACTGAAATGGCGCGATTCGGTCGTTCTCTTGGCGCTGATCCGATGACCTTTTTGGGACTATCCGGTGTTGGCGATCTTGTGGTTACCTGTTCTTCTCCACTGAGCCGAAACTATCGGTTAGGCTATGCATTAGGCCGCGGGCAAAGCATGGCGCACGCGACCAAGGAGATTGGACAGGTAGTTGAGGGTGTTAACACCGTGAAGTTGGTGAAAGAGCGCGCCGCTGAGCTTGGGATTTACATGCCACTGGCTTCGGGTCTATACGCTGCGCTATTCGAAGGCGCTGATTTGGAGGCGATTATTTCGTCTTTGATGGCGGGAGAGCAGGCACTTGATGTCGAATTCGCCGCACAGGAAAACAAGCAGATCGGCTCGAATGTTTAAGTTAATGAAGCGTCGAGAGGATAGAGAAAATAAGTGGCAAAAACTTTGCCACCGAAAGGATTCTGGAGAGAGACTATGTCAGAACAGATTGAAGATTTGGTAGAAAATCTCAAACGCCCATCGCTCTGGAGGCGCGTGTTCTTTACCTTAGGATTCGCATTGCTATTCAATATTATTCTGGTGCCTTTGGTGCTTCTAATGGTTTTGGTTCAAGTTGCTTTCGCTGTGTTTGCGGGTGAGAAAAATAGCAATCTATCGGAATTAAGCGAAAAACTAGTCGCCTACATCGTCGAAGTGTTAGGTTTTCTTCTCTTCACGACAGAGCGTAGACCGTTCCCGTTTAATGATTTCCCAGGTTCCGGCATTAGCGATGCGGGGTCCAATGACGGCAAAGAGGCCGAGCGCACTGAGACAGCGGAGCGGAGCGAGACAGCGGGGCGAACTGAGACAGCAGAGCAGGCTGAAACAGCAGCGCAGGCTGAAACCGCTGAGCACATCAGTCAGCTTGATGAGTCCAAAGACCCCGATGGTGGGTTGGATGAGGATTCTCCGGTGCCGCCCCGCGGTCCAAGCGCTACGCCGCAGGGATAACGCTCGGTGCTTGTAGTGTTAGTGCGCCATGGCGACGCAGCTTTTAGTATGCCCGATGCGAAACGCGAGCTTTCGGCGCGCGGCCGAGAAGAGGTGCAGAGCGCGGTGGCAACCCACGCTGCCTTTCGTCGCAAAGGTGCTGCGAGCGCCTACGAAGCAGGGGTGCGCGTTGTCGTGAGCCCGCTGCTCCGGGCTCAGCAAACAGCGGCCATGCTGGCAAATGAGTTTAACGCGAATGGGTCTCGGTTCGCGCTGATAACAGACGATCGGCTGGAGCCTGACCGCGATCCCGCTGCCGTTTTCGCCTTAGTTGATCAGGCTCAGATGCAAGGCATTACCGAACTCTGGCTGGTCGGGCATAATCCACTCTTGTCGACTCTTCTCAGTCTTCTCGCCGACGGCGAGCTAAATTCTCAGCCGCAGCTCGCTACCGCTGAGATTGTAGAGTTGGAGATCGACTGGGTTGGGCTCGGGTGTGCTACTGTGGGGTATCGAGCATAGATTTTCGAAACCTATCCTGAGGAGTTAATGATGCAGTTTTTGCGGTTAAAGGCAGCTAGCTATTCAGTTTGCTCGGCGCTGGGCCTTTTGGCATTCGCACTCTCTCCGAATCTGGTAAACGCGCAAGGTGTGAGTGAGCAGTTTGCAGAAAATGATCATCCCTTAATTGCTCGATTTCCCGATTCGGAGATCGTCGAGTATGAGGTGTCAGACGAACTAAACCATCAACTTGTTCTCGGCACGTTGCAGCGGACTCGGGGCGAGGTGGTGCCAGAGGCATCTGAGCGGCTTAAGGGGAGAGTCACTCGTATCGTTTACGCAGTTCCGTCCGACTATCAAGTGAGCGATGTACGGGAGTTTTTCTCTCAGCAGTTACGCGAGCGTGGCGACGAGGTTCTTTTTTCATGCGAAGGTCGCGCGTGCGGGAGTAGTAACTACTGGGCAAACGATATTTTCAAGCGCCGGATTCTCTACGGCCCCGAACGCAACCAGTTCTATCTTGCAGCACGCAGCAATACTGCGCTTGAGGACGATCCGTTCCTCGCGCTCTACCTGATCACTCGCGCCAACAGGCGTCTCTATGCCTATTTGGAAATCGTTGAACAGGAAACTGCCATCGCGCCACAAGTACTTGTGAACGAGGGCGTGCTAGCGTCCTCGCTGATTGAGACGGGGAGCGTTATTCTCCCGGCCGTCGAATTCGGCTCGGTCGAGGGCGACAGCGAACGTCTGCTTGAACCAGAGGCTCTCGATTATTTGGTAAGACTACTTCAGCGCGAATCCGACATGCGCGTCTATATTGTGAGTCATTTAAGCCGCCCCGAGAAGTCACTAGAGGCGCTGCTCGCGCAATCTAAGAATAGATCTCAGCTCATTCGACAAATCTTGATCGAGAAGGGTATCGATGGCGCGAGAGTGGAGGCTGCGGGTGTTGGCCCGCTGGCTCCCTCTTGTGCGCTGAGTGACTGCAGCGATCGCATCGAGCTTGTGGTCATGCAAACCGACGGTCTTTAAGCGGGATGAATGAGGATTGATGCGCTATCTAAGTCGCTAACGGCTGATGAGTGATAGGAACTCGGCGCGGGTAGTCTGGCTATTTCTAAATGCGCCTAGCATGCAAGATGTCGTCATCGTAGAGTTTTGCTTCTCAACGCCACGCATCATCATGCACATATGTTTCGCCTCGATAATGACAGCTGCTCCTGCCGCGCCGGTCTTTTCAACTATGCAGGTTGCGATTTCATTGGTGAGATTCTCCTGAATCTGTAGTCTTCGTGCGAACACGTCGACAACGCGCGCGATCTTGGATAATCCGATTACTTTTCCTTTTGGCAAATACGCGACGTGGCACTTACCGATAAACGGGAGCATATGGTGCTCGCACATAGAATAGAGCTCAATGTCTTTCACGATAACCATTTCGTCATTGTCTGAGTCAAACAGCGCGCCGTTGATTACCTCATCGATATCCATCCGATAGCCCTGTGTGAGGAAATGCAGGGCTTTCGCTGCGCGCAGCGGCGTGTCCTTGAGTCCGTCTCGTTCAGGCGCCTCTCCGACTTCGTTGAGCAGCGTCAGGTAAGCGTCTTGCATCGATGCGATGGCAGCGGCCGATTCGTTGGTTTGGTCTTTGCTTTGCGCGCTCACTTCGAGGCTCCCTTCAATATTCCGACAGTGTTTCGTCGTGTTCCGACGCATTGTTGCTGCGTAAATTAATCCTACGCTACAAGTTTACCCGTTTTTTGGTGTAAAACCCGACTTTGATTTTTCGGGCGCTACCCTACGCCAAGCGGCGCGTGGGGTAAAGCGCTTCCGCGGTAGCCTCGTGCGCGGCTTTGGCGACAATCGCGGTGTAAATCAGCATAATAACGCGATTTCAACGCGAGGTTGATGTGCGATCGAATAGGAATGAAAGATGATCACGGTAGGGCAATACGTCGAGAGGATAAGTGCGGTTTTTGATGAGGCTGAGCTATTTTACGGTCATGGTACCGACAACGGGTATGACGAAGCGGTTTACCTTGTTTTTGCATCGCTCGATATCTCATTCGACGATCCCACTGCGTATGCGCGTGAAGTCTCGCCGCAGGACCGCGAAATAGTAGACGCCCGCGTTGAAGAGCGAATAAGCAAGCGCACGCCTGTTGCCTATTTGGTCGGCCAGGCATGGTTTGGCGGCATGCGATTTATCGCCGACGCACGCGCGCTCATTCCACGTTCACCGCTCGCTGAGTTTATCGCCGGGGGCTGCGCGCCTTTCGTAACCATTCCGCCAACGCGTATTCTCGATCTTTGCTGTGGCGGGGGCTGCATTGGGCTATTTGCCGCGCATCAATTCCCCCAAGCGAAGATTGTCCTTGCGGATCTTTCTGCCGATGCCCTCGCGCTCGCGCAGGAAAACATCGCCCTACATAAGGCTGCGGCGAGGGTGTCTACACTACAATCGGATTTATTCGCGGCGCTCGAAGGGCGCTATGACCTAATACTCACTAACCCCCCTTATGTCCCGCTGGACGAGATGCTGGAGCTGCCGTCGGAATACCGCCACGAGCCGGCACTAGGTCTGGTCAGTGACGATGACGGGCTCGCGATTCCGCTCAAAATCCTCCGCGAGGCGCCCGACTATTTGGCTGACGATGGCGTGTTGATTATGGAAGTCGGCTATAGCCATGAGCAGCTCAGTGAGCGACTTATCGAGGTACCGCTGCTTTGGCTTGAGTTTGCCAACGGAGGAGAGGGCGTTTTTGCGATAACAAGAGATGAGCTACTTCGCTACAGAGAGCAATTTAAGTAGTGTATACTTAAGGGCTTTTATTATTGGTCTATTTCTTCGAGTTTATCGATAAGTAACAGTGAGTTGGGGAATCGACTGCGCCATCAACGCAGGCCAAGAGAATTGGTATTGCATTTGTTCGTTAGTAACGATTAACAGAGATACGCAAAACAATGTCCGGAAACACTTTTGGCAAGCTATTCACCGTAACCAGCTTCGGCGAAAGCCACGGCCCTGCACTCGGCTGCGTGATCGACGGTTGCCCGCCGGGGCTAGAATTGTGCAGCGCCGATCTTCAGCGCGACCTCGATCGACGCAAACCCGGACAATCGCGGTTTACGACACAGCGCCGCGAGGACGATGAGGTGCAAATACTGTCGGGTATATTCGAGGGTAAGACGACTGGTACTCCGATCGGCTTGCTAATTCACAACACTGATCAGCGCTCTAAAGATTACGGGAAAATCAAAGATCAGTTCAGACCTGCGCACGCCGACTACACTTATCAGGTGAAATACGGCGTTCGCGACTATCGAGGCGGTGGTAGGTCTTCTGCGCGCGAAACGGCGATGCGTGTGGCAGCTGGAGCGGTGGCTAAGAAGTTTCTCGCGAAAGAATGCGGAATCGAAGTTTACGGCTATTTGAGCGAGTTGGGCCCTATTAAAATCGACTCGGTAGATCGCGCAGAAATCGAGCGCAACCCCTTCTTCTGCCCCGATGCAAGCAAAGTCGAAGACATGGAAGCCTATATGGCCGCGCTGAGCAAAGAGGGTAATTCCATTGGTGCGCGTATCGACGTTTGCGCAACGAATGTGCCAGCCGGGCTAGGTGAGCCTGTTTTCGATCGGTTAGACGCCGATCTAGCGCATGCACTCATGAGCATCAACGCAGTGAAGGGTGTCGAAATCGGCGCAGGTTTCGCGTCGATCGCACAGAAGGGCAGCGAGCACAGAGACGAAATAACGCCGACGGGTTTTTTAAGCAATAACGCAGGCGGTGTGCTCGGTGGCATATCGAGTGGTCAGGATATTAGAGCTAGCATCGCATTGAAGCCGACTTCCAGCATTCGGCTGCCCGGGCGGTCAATTGATGTGAACGGCAATCCCGCGGAGGTTA
>Ga0222714_10000309_pt1 | contig 58285 bp, 77 predicted proteins | sample C33_3DmetaG_FD_165048 | JGI IMG/M metagenome (GOLD analysis project Ga0222714, IMG submission 165048) | Estuarine water microbial communities from San Francisco Bay, California, United States - C33_3D | ecosystem: Environmental > Aquatic > Marine > Unclassified | place: USA: California... | reverse complement strand
AATAGTGGTAAGCCTACATGGTGGCTTAATGGGGCCAGTAGAATTCAAGGGGCATCAGCGTTAAGCATAAATACTTGGTATCACATTGCCGTTGCAAGAAGCGGAACGAGTACAAAAATGTTTGTTGATGGTACGCAAGTAGGTAGTACATACACTGATTCAAACACTTACATTAGCAGAACAGTTCCAAGAATTGGCGCAAGTTTTGACACAACACCAATAAATCCGTTTTATGGCTACATCCAAGACTTCCGTGTCACCAAAGGCTACGCTCGCTACACAGCCAACTTCACTCCACCAACAGCAGCTTTTCCGACGTTATAGAGGTAGACCATGCAATACTGGACAAAGAACGGGTCTATCCCAAGCACTGAAACAGATGGCACTGAAGGCTGGCAACCGTCTCCTGCGCCTCCGACAGACATTCCTGCTGACAAAGAGTTGGTATGGCTAAACTGGGAATGGATCATCAGAGATCCTAAGCCTCAAGACAGAGCAGGATGGCAATGGAACTGGAACCATGCAGACAGGGCTTGGGTAGAGAGCGCTTGGCAGACAGAAGGACAATCTATGGAGATTTTAGAGCCAGTATCGTTTTTAACAACTAGCCAAGCAAGCAACTTAACGACAGCACAGGCCTCTTTTTAGGAAGTTTCGAGATGGCACAGACAGGTTACACCCCAATCCTTATTTACGGTAGCGCAACGGCCTCGAATGTGCCGTCGGCGGCTAACCTAACGTCATCTTCTAATGGTGCTGAGCTTGCGCTTAATTATGCAGATGGGCGCCTGTATTACAAGGATACCGCGGGGGCTGTGCAAGTCGTAGGCGCAAGGCTGGGGGCAAATGTAACCGCAGGAGGGGTAATCGCAACAGGATTTGGTGCTGCGTCGGGTACTACAGGCACAGGCAATTTTGTTTTCTCAACTTCACCAACGCTGGTAACACCCGCTTTAGGAACGCCTTCTGCTGCGGTATTAACCAATGCAACCGGACTGCCTTTGACAACGGGGGTGACCGGCACTCTGCCTGTAGCCAATGGTGGAACAGGTGTAACAACTTCCACGGGATCGGGTAATAACGTTTTATCCACCTCCCCAACGCTTGTAACTCCCGTCTTAGGCACCCCAACCTCGGGAACGCTGACTAATTGCACGGGTTTGCCATTATCTACAGGCGTAACGGGAGACCTTCCGGTAGCTAATTTAAACGGCGGCACAAGCGCGTCTTCATCTACATTCTGGCGTGGTGACGGTACATGGGCCACACCTAGTAGTTCCCTGACAGGTATAACAAATTCTGCAACGCCGTTTTCCACAGCACTTGGCTCAGGTGCGCTTACATCTGTTACGTCAGGTAGATTCAACACGGCTGTTGGTTATGAATCGTTAAATGCTATTACAACAGGTGAAAGTCAAACTGCTTTCGGGTACCAAGCCCTAAAAAATGCCACGGCCTTTTCTAACACCGCAGTTGGCAAATCTGCCGCAATAAATATAACTTCGGGTCAAAATAATACTGTGTTGGGTGCTAGCGCATTAACTTTCCCCTCAACTGGATCCTATAATGTTGCTATAGGAAATAGTGCTCTTTCAGGTTACAGCTCCTCGTCTGCGGCGGTAAGTTCTTGTGTTGCTGTAGGTGTAAACGCACTAACTAGCAATGAGGCCAATAATCTAACCGCTGTTGGCTTCCAAGCACTTAGGTCTAATTCAACAGGATTGCGAAATACTGCCGTTGGTTCCTTAGCGTTAGACGGGAATACCTCAGCAAACAATCAAACCGCTGTTGGTTTTGAGGCTTTGGCTGTCTCTAATGGGGCTTCAAATACAGCCGTAGGTTCTTATGCAGGCACCGCCATTACATCCGGGGTTTCAAATACGGCCTTGGGTGACGGCGCGTTGACAGCCCTAACAACGGGATCTTATTGTGTAGCTGTTGGTGTTCAAGCTGCAAGATATAATACAGCAGATCAAATAACTGCTATTGGCTATCGAGCTCTTGAATCTAATACATCGGGGCCGTACAACACGGCAGTTGGTTACTACGCCTTGCAGGCAAATGTTATAGGGGGCAACCAAACCGCTGTAGGGCATTTTGCTTTGGGTTCTTCTACCGGAAGTTTTAATACAGCTTTTGGTTCCTTATCAGCAATTAGCGTCTCAACCGGAGCTGCAAATGTAGCCATTGGCGCCTCTTCACTTCAAACTTTAACGACAGGATCTTCTTGTGTCGCCGTAGGTGTAAGTGCGTTAAATTCAACAACTGGCTCACAAAACACAGCGGTAGGCTATCAGGCTGGGAATACGCATAATTCAGGAACAAACAACACCATACTTGGATACAACGCGCAACCAAGCTCGGCTACTGTTTCAAACGAAATCACCCTCGGCAACTCCAGCATAACAACCCTAAGATGTCAGGTCACAAGCATCACTTCCCTGTCCGATGCGCGTGATAAGACCAGCATTGTGCCGATCCAAGCAGGGCTTGATTTTGTCAGACAGCTTAAACCCGTAGCCTTTACTTGGAACATGCGCGATGGCGGCAAGGTCGGTGTTCCTGATACGGGGTTCATTGCTCAAGATCTGGTCAAAGCGCAGACTGATGCAGGCGTCACGATTCCGGGGCTTGTATACGCAGAAAATCCCGACAAGCTAGAAGCTGCTTACGGCAAACTGATCCCGGTGCTTGTGCAAGCTATTAAGGATTTGACCGACAAGGTTGAGGCGCTAGAGGCAAAATTGAGTAAATAATTATTGCAAATAAGGACCGAGAATGAACAGCGATACAAATCTTAGCGTGTCAATTGAATTGATCAATCAAATTCTTGGCTACCTGGGGACGCGCCCATATCAAGAGGTGTTTCAATTGATCGATGGAATCAAAGAAGCCGCAAGACCTGCTAACCAAACAAATACGACCGAAGAATAAAGGGTTAAGGTTGTATGAGCGATGATTTAGATAAGCGACTTTCTGTTCATGAGGCAATTTGCGCCAGCAGATATGAGAATATTGAAAAACGCTTCGCAGATGGCTCAAAGCGCATGCAGCGCATTGAGTTTCTGCTTTACATTACGATCGCTGCCGTCTTGCTTGGTCCAGGTGTCGCGGCCATGTTCGTTAAGAAGATCTTGGGTATCTGATGGACGATAAAACCCACGAGTTGGCGGTTCTTAAGGCGCAGGCCAAGATCCGGCTTGAAGAGCTTAAAGCGCAAGATTCGGCCAAAGAAGTAGCAGGAAAAGCCATTGGCGAAGATGGGCTGCTTTATATCTTCCTGATCGTACTTGTGGGTGTCGGTGCATCGTTATTCCTTGAGGGCGAGAAAATTGCCGCTGTAATGGGCCTGCTAGGCGCCTCGTTGACAGCCTTGATCCAAATGCTCAACGGTATTGCCGGAACCGCGCCAAAGCAAGAAAAGCCAGAGTTCGAGGTCATCAAGGACCTCATTACCCGCCTGGATAAACTAGACCGTACCGAGCCCCCTATGCAGGTTGATGTTGAGGGCAGCAAGGTAACGGTCAAAAAGGGCGCTGACATCGTAACCGCTAAAGGGTAACTATGTTTGAACTACTCGGTGGCGGTTTACTCGGCAGCATCTTTGGCGGCATCTTTCGGCTTGCGCCTGAAGTCCTCAAGTTCTTGGACAAAAAGAACGAGCGGCAGCACGAGCTATCCATGTTCCAGCTACAGACTGATCTGGAAAAAATGAGGGGCGAGTTCAAGATGGAGGAGAAGTATGTGGACTACTCGATCTCGCAAATGGACACGATTAAGGAGGCTTTTAAGGAGCAAGCCCAAACGGCAAAAGAGGCTGGCTGGCTTGCTTCTTTTATCACTGCTATTACCCGCCCCGGTCTTACTTGGATTGCATTTGGCGTATACGTGGCTGTCAAAGCTGCTGGCCTAACGATAGCCTTCCAGACCAACGCTAACTGGGCCGAAGTCTTGACCAAGAGCTATGACGAGGACGATTTTGCCATGCTGAACATGATGCTTACGTTCTGGTTTGTAGGACGATCGATTGAGAAGTACAACAAGTCGTGAATGAGGCTAAAAAGCTTTGCAAGGATGTACTGATCAAGCCCTTTGAAGGGCTGGCAAAGCGCTTGCCTGATGGCCGTGTAATGGCCTATCCAGACCCTGGGACTCGTGGACACCCTTGGACTATAGGATGGGGCGCTACGGGCCCGGAAATCAATCCTGGGACTATCTGGACGCTCGAGCAGTGCGAGGACGCCCTCGACCACCACGTCGAGTATTTCGTGCGGGGTTTGCTCAGGATGTCGCCAAGCCTATCAAAAGCAATCCCAAGGCGCATGGCAGCGGTTACAAGCTGGGCTTACAACTGTGGTCTTGGTAACTACAGGGTGAGCACCTTCAAAAAGCGCATCGATGCCGATAACTGGGACGGTGCCGCGGATGAGTGTCTGAAGTGGAATAAAGCCGCTGGCAGGGTTTTGCCAGGACTAACCCGTAGGAGGGCGGCCGAGGCCGCGTTAATGCGATGAGTTCAGCGACCAAGTCAGATCCGGCCAAGTGGAAGCGCATCGTCGCATCCGTAAAAGCCTCCGGTAAAGGCGGTGATCCGGGCCAATGGAGCGCCCGTAAGGCCCAATTGGCAACCCAAAAGTACAAGGCTTCGGGTGGGGGTTACAAAGGGCCTAAAAAGGCGGATAATTCGCTCTCAAAGTGGACGAGCGAGGATTGGGGTACAAAATCCGGTAAGCCTTCCACGCAAGGGCCTAAGGCCACCGGTGAACGGTACCTGCCCCGGAGAGCGCGAGAGGCGCTTTCGCCTGCTGAGTATGCAGCCACCACACGCGCTAAGCGTGAGGGTACCAAGTCCGGGAAGCAATTCGTTGCCCAACCCTCGAAGATTCGCGAGAAAACTGCAAGGTACCGATAATGGCTGTCAATATGACCTACACGTCTTTGGTGGCGGATGTTACGCTTTACCTGGAACGCTCGGACGCGCAGACGATCAATCAGATCCCGTCTTTTATCAACTTGGCCGAATCGATTATCTCGGACGAGCTAAAGATCCTTGGCCAGCAGCAAACCGTCTCAACGACGCTCGTTCAGGGCAATCCGACTCTGCAAAAGCCGACTCGTTGGAGAAAAACAACTTCCATGAATATCACGGTAGCTGGGGAGCGATTTCCCTTGCTGCTTCGCAAGTATGAGTACATGCGCAACTATTGGCCCACGCCAACAGCGGAAGAGGTCCCCAAGTTTTATGGCGACTACGATTTTAACCATTGGTTTATTGCGCCGACGCCAGACGATGATTATGCGATTGAAGTCCTTTACTACGAAAAAATCCAGCCATTAGACGCAACCAATCAAACGAACTGGTTTACGATTAACGCGCCTCAGGCAATGTTGTACGGCACGCTTTTGCAAGCGATGCCCTTCTTAAAGAACGATTCTCGAGTGCAGCTTTGGCAAGCCCTGTATGACCGTGCCGTACAGACGCTTAAGCTTGAGAACGATACCCGCACGATTGATCGATCCGCTACGGTGCAAGAAGTATGACCTCATACGTTAGTATTTTCACGGGCGACGTCATTCAACCAACAGACGTCAGTTATCAATCGTTCTCGATCTCGGCAAACCTTAATCTTGTTTGGCCGCCAGACGGAAGCGCAGCGGGAAATTATGTTGCGAGAGTTATGCAAATCTCGGCTTCCGTTGCGAGCCTATCGGTTTATATGCCCCCTGCTAATCAAACTTCGGTGGGCACCGATTCTTTGATTAGAAATACCGGCGCCAATACTTTTACGGTTCGTGATTACGCTGGTAACACAATTATTTCGGTTGCTGCTGGTGAGGCTAAGTACATTTATGTAACAAATAATTCCATGGCAGCAGGCGCCTGGGGCGTTATTGCTTTTGGCGTAGGGTCAAGTTCTGCTGACGCATCATCCCTGGCAGGGTATGGTCTAAAGGCTGTAACGACAACTCTTAACCAATCTCACCCAGTCGCCACAATTAGCGGCAGCTTTACCGCCGATGCAACCTATCGCGCCAAGGCTATGGTATGGACCGGTGGTGTTGGTACGCTATCCCTAACCTCGGCGGCGACGCTCGGGGATGACTGGTTTATGATAGTTCGCAACGGCGGAACTGGCCTCTTAACCATTGACCCTGATGGCTCCGAGCTTATCAATGGCTTAGCGAGCCTTGCTTTGCAAATCAACGATTCGGCATTTATCTGTTGTTCTGGGTCGGCGTTCTATACCGTTGGTTTAGGTCAAGAAACAACTTTTGCTTATTCGCAACTTACGCTTCCTGTTACCTCGGGTTCTACTTATACGCTGACACCCGCTCAGGCGCAAAATACGATTATTAAGATCACCGGAACTTCAATAAATAGCAATGTAACGATTGTTCTACCTGCTGCGGTTCAAGTCTATTTCGCCTTAAACCAGACGTCAGGAACTGCGAATGTTGTGTTTACGACCGGCGTTGTCGGCGGTAACAACACATCCTTGTCAGTATCGCAACAGGCAACCCTGGTTTGTGATTCTGTCAACGTATTAAGCGCCACTTCGGTTGTTGTTGGCGGGTCTGCTATATCAATCATTGATGGCTCTGCCGTTGCGCCCTCATTAAACTTTACCGGCGAGACAAATACCGGAATGTATCGACCTAGCGGCGGGTCTGCTATTGGGTGGTCTATAGGTGGTACTACCAGGATGCTTTTAACAGCGCAAGGCCTTTCAGGGGGCGCGTTCTAATGACCGAAAAAGTCATTACGATCAACAGCCAGCCGGGAATTCGGAGGGATGGAACTGTTTTAGATGGCGATCAGTATTCTGATGGCCTGTGGGTCCGTTTTCAGCGTGGTCGTCCCAGAAAAGTGCTTGGTGTCAAAAGAATATCCGATCAGATTTTTGGGCCAACCCGAGGAATGTTTGTAGATTCAAGTAATGGGCTCAATAATATTTTCACTTCCTACGCCTCCGGCGTTCAAGTTATTGGGGTTGATAATAACGGCGTAGGCGCTGGAGTTTCTAATTTTGCTTTCACAGGGCCGGTAGCAACGCTAGGCACGCTTGTAGGTGGTACGGGTTATACCAACGGAACGTATAACGGCGTGGCGATGACCGGCGGCACTGGGACGGCGCTTTACTGCAACATTACGATCGCTGGCGGAGTCATAACGTCGGTTGTTATTACGACAACAGGCCCGATTTTGACCCTTGGAGCGATTACGGGAGGCGCTGCCTATACTAACGGCACTTATACGAATGTCCCTCTCACTGGCGGACTTGGCTCAAGCGCGATTGCGACGGTTACGGTTTCTGGTGGCGCGGTTACTGCGGTTGTTTTAACAGATTTGGGTGCTGGATACACTCCCGGCGACTCTTTGTCAGCCGCTGCGGCCAATATTGGCGGTACTGGCTCAGGCTTCAAGGTGCTGGTTTCGACAATTACGGTTGCTTATACACAATCAGGCGTTGGTTATACGGTCGGAAACACGCTCTCAGCAGATGCTACGAGTCTTGGCGGCACTGTAACAACGCCGTTTAGCATCCAAGTGGCGACTATTAGCTCGGTTTTCACCGCTGATGCCAATAATGTTTATCAATTCGACTCTTCTTATGATTCGCAGGGTGGCGTAAATCAACTTTTAGTTCATCCTGGGCAGAATCTGGCGCAGGTTGATGCTACAACGAACTCGCCGGTCCTTTACGGACCTATCAACGGCACGGCATTAACCGAACTTCGCGATGTAAGCGGTCCTGACCCGACGGGTGACGTTGTCTCGGTCTCTGGTGGTGTCGTAGCTCTTCATCCGTACATCTTTGTTTACGGTAATTCGGGCCTGATCAAGAACAATTCCAAGGGCAACCCCCTTGACTGGAATTCGGCTGATGCCAACGAGGTCAATGTGGCCACCGGGAAGATCGTCAAAGGTCTTCCAGTTCGAGGCGGTACTAATGCGCCTTCGGGATTGTTTTGGTCATTAGATTCCCTTATACGAGTTTCGTATATTGGGGCTCCTGATTATTGGCGCTATGACATTATCACGTCGCAGTCTTCGATTCTATCGTCTTCGGGCGTTATCGAATACGACGGGATTTACTACTGGTGCGGTGTTGATCGATTCTTGATGTACAACGGTGTTGTCCAGGAAATTCCAAACCCAATGAATCAGAACTGGTTCTTTGATAACCTAAATTACAATCAACGCCAAAAGGTTTGGGTTACCAAGGTCCCTCGTTATGGCGAGATCTGGTGGTTTTATCCTCGAGGCTCGGCTATTGAATGCACTGACGCAATTATTTACAACGTGCGCGAGAAGACATGGTATGACGCTGGCCAAAGCATTCACGCTCAGCGTAGCTCGGGTTACTTTTCGCAGGTTTTCAGGTATCCGGTGGCTGGCGGAACTGAAGATATTGGCGGCGGATATACCAAGCTTTGGCAGCATGAGGTCGGCGTGGATGTCGTGGACGGCCCTTCGGTAACCGCCATTGACTCATACTTCACGACGCACGATTTATCCTGGGTTACTGGCAATCCTGCGCAGGAGGCCCCGATCGGAGATAATTTCTGGTCCCGCCTTGAGCGCGTGGAGCCTGATTTCCTACAAGACCAGGAGATGACCATGTACGTCATTGGCCGTCCTTACGCGCAGGCATCCGACGTTACGACCGGCCCTTATACGTTTGATTCCAATACGACCAAAATCGACTTAAAAGAGCAGCGTCGTGAATTAAGGCTCAAGTTTGAGTCCAATATCATTGGCGGGGACTATCAAATGGGTCGTATTCTCTTGTCGCTGGATATGGGCGACGTCAGGGGTTATACGCCATGACGCAGATCTACGACCCGCGCAATATGGAATGGTCTTACTGGAACGCGCTCATCGCGGAAAAGTACGAGTCCCAGCAGCTTATGTGGCCAGTGCCCGAAGAGAACTGGAAGGACTTTGCGCTTTCAATTTGCTCGATTGCTTTGTTTGCAAACTACGGTATACCGACTCCGCACGGGTTCGACCGCTGGCAAGATTGGGCCTTCGCCTTTAATAACGCGGTGAACTGATGGGCCTGCAAAATGCACGCGTTTCAAAGCAACCAACATTGGGGGTCTTTGTAATATGAGTTATATGTGGGACGCTCCAAATCGACAAGACGAGCTAGGTAAGGCTTTTGAATCGGGCGGATTAAACGCTTACTTAGCCCTATTGAACGCGCCCACTCCAACGGTTGCGGAAAGCCCTTTGTCCCAGGCATCAACACCAGCGCCGACGATTGTAGAAAGCCCTTTGTCATCAGTTTCTGCTGAGCCCGCCGATACCGGTCCTGCCTATACTCAAAATCAACTAATAGACGCGGGTCAATTTATAGCTCAAAATTTTAATAATCCTAAAGTTATAAATCAGACTGTTCAAGAACTTGGTCTTTCAGCGCAAGACGTTTTGGCAGCAGCGCAAACAGTTAATCCAAATATATCGATAGATGAGGTAAAAAATTATTTAACTGACGTTGTAGACACTGGCCTCGCTTCTCCATTAGGGTCGCTTCCAATAGTTTCATCTTTTGATGCTGGAACTGTTGATACCGGAACTGTTGATGTTGGCTCTGGTGCTTTGCCGGTTAATAGCCCGCTCGCTTCTTTAGCGTTAGGGGATACGTCGACTCCAGACGTCAATAATGAAGTCAAGGAGGTTAAAGATTTCTGGAAAGCAACAACCGGCACATTGCCAACGATGTCGGATGTGGAAATAGCTAATTACATAAAAAACAATCCTGAAACTTACAACCTTGATCTCCTTTGGTTGGCGGAACAAAACAATCCTTCTTTAACTTCGGTTAGCACGCCTGATACAGTAATCGGTGCTCTTGGCAACGATACGGTTGTTGGCGGTCTTGGCGCGGCTTCGATACCCGCCGGGGCTGATACGGTAACAGGCGCAGCAGGCAACGATACCGGCTTGCGGTTAACTGACTACCAGGGCAGGCAGTTTGCCGGTAATGACCTGCTCAATCTTGCCGGTCAGGTTGTTAACAACTTTGACTTTGGTGGCTCGTCCGGAGGCGTTTACAAGACGAGCGGTCAAAGCGTTGGGTTTGATTACCCAGAGCTTCAAAGGCTTTTTGGCGAAGGTAAAACTCCTGGTGTTCTTGATCAGGTCGCGGTTGATATCGCTCGTGGCCTATCTTCCATGGGGATCAATGACCTATCCCTGCTTGAAGGCGCTCAGAAGGTCATCCCTGCAAATACTCGGGGTGGAGCCTATTACGTTATCCCAGACCGCCCTGGCCTTGAAAGCCTTCCTTTGAATGCGCAAGGGCAGCGTGTTTTAACGGGGTCTCAAGACAAAGGCGTAAAGATTGGCGAAACCGCTACCGGTGAAGGAAAGACAACTTATTACGTTGACTTATCCTCTGGTAAGCCGGTCGTTAGAACCTTCGGTGTTGATACGTCAGACCGGGGTAGCATAGCTTTTGGTTTGACCATGCTGTCTCTTGGTATGGGCGGCCCAGCCGCTCTTGGGTCTGCCCTTACGGGCGGTGCGGCAACCGGACTAACAGCGGCGGCAATTGGCTCAAGCGCCCTTGGCTTTGCTAATAGCTTAGTAATGGGTAACACGCCGATCGAGGCCCTTAAAGACGCCGTTAAGTCGGGCGGGGCCGCATATCTGGGGCCAACGATTGGCTCTATGCTTCCAGCCGATTTGCAAGCCGTTGGTAGCAATGCTGTTAACCAGCTTATAAGCACTGGGAAAATAGACCCTAGCAAGCTTTTGGTTGCTGGCGGCGTTGATTATGCTGCCGGTCAGATTGCTTCCGAGACGGGCATGTCTAAGGCTGACGCGCTTAAGTTAGCGAACGCCGGGGTTTCCGCTATTCAAGGTAATCCGATGGGCGCCTTGACCAGTCTTGCTGGGTTTTCTGGCAACAGGGGCGTTATTGACGAGTACAACGTCACTGGCGGGACCGGAACTCAATTAAGCACGGTCACCGGCGGTCTTGGGAACGATTCTGTTACGGGCGGCCTGTCGGTTGTGTCCGATACCAAACCCGATATGCCATCGGACCTTGCCTCCAGCATTGCAAGTGCTGGTGGGCTAGATGTCTCTGGTGGACTGGATTTATCCCAGGGGGAGCAGGTTGCCGGTCTTCCCCTTCTTGGATTTGTTGGTGCAAGTCACTTGGCCGCGGCACTTAAGCTTAATGAATTACTCAAGGCTCGTGGCGTAACCAAAGATCTTAACGACCCAACCCTAACCTCTGAATTAAAGACGCCTGAGGAAAAGGCTCTTTATAACGAATGGTACAAGTCGACGATCGGAAAGTGGGACCCCGCAACCGGCTCAACACAGATCACGCTCAACAAGCCAGCAGACCAATCGCTTACCGTATCGTCCACAAGCCTTAATAAGCCATTCACGCCTTACAACGAATTCGATTTTACCAAGACGGCCGATCGGCCCTTTACGCCTTACAACGAATTCGCCACTGACAAGGTGGTTGACAAGCCGTTTACGCAATACCGGGAGTTTGAAGACGTCCCGATTGACGATTATCCATGGATTGAGAAGCCCAAAGAGGTAAAAACCACGGGCCAAGACAAGCCTGGGGGCGGTCTTTCTGGAAGCGATTCATCAGACTCCAGCAGCGCTTTGTCCCAAGCAAGTGGTGCTGATAAGGGCGGAAGTTCTTCCAGTGGCTCTGATCAAAGTGCCGACAGTAGCAATATTGACGCTCAAATCAACAAGATTACCGGACCCATATCCCAGCAAGACCAGGACGCCATACAGGCTCAGGTTGAGGGTCCGCAAAAACCGCAAGGCCAAAATCTTGCAGGTCAGTCTGATGAGGACTTAAAGGCTTCGGTAGAAAAAACTTTTGCTGACAATCCCAACGCCGTCTTTAATCGCAACGAGATAGCTAAGCTTGGTCGTGCTGGTGGTCTTAGCGACGAGAGGATTAACAACATCCTCGGTTCGTTTACGTTCGATAAGGACGGCAATCTAGTCCGCGGTCAACCTACTGGTAGCCCGACAGGCGGGCCTACTGGCACTCCAACGGGCGGTCCGGCAGGTGGCGCCGCTACGGATGAAAGTGGCGGGGCTACAACCGGCGGCACGGATGGCGCTGTTAAAGCTGGTGCCGAAACTGGCGGCGAAACTAAGACCGGTGAAGCCGAAAAGCCGACTGAGGGAACGGGCTCAGGAACAGGTACAGGAACAGGAACAGGGACTGGTACAGGGACGGGTACAGGGACTGGTACTGGTACTGGGACCGGCACTGGCACCGGTACGGGAACGGGCACGGGTACTGGAACGGGGACTGGGACGGGGACTGGTACAGGGACTGGAACGGGCACCGGAACAGGAACGGGAACTGGAACTGGAACAGGGACTGGTACTGGAACTGGCACGGGCACAGGATCAGGCAGTGGGTCCGGAAGCGGTACGGGCACGGGGACTGGAACGGGCACAGGAACCGGCACAGGCACAGGCACAGGCACAGGAACTGGAACGGGAACCGGTACAGGAACAGGAACCGGGACCGGCACAGGCACAGGTACAGGAACGGGTACAGGGACCGGCACTGGCACAGGGACAGGATCTGGCTCGGGGTCTGGCGCCGGAGATGGCGGAGGTGGCGGAAGTCGTTACTACCCATCGGCCGTTGCATCGGGCAACGCAGGCTTTAAGAATGTCCCATCGTTATCATCAACTTTTTTAGCGGCGGCGCCGGTTATGAAAGAGAAGACAATCTCCAATCTCCCTGAGAGCTTGGTGCAGACCCTCATGAGGATGGGCATCAGCAAGAAGCTAATTTCGCAAATTGCCGCCAGTGCAAAGGTCGATCTATCCGATGAGGATCTAAGGGCGATGGAGCCCTCCACGACCGTCAAAGGGGCGCTCGAGCAAGTCGATGCTGACGAGCTTTTGGGTGAGCAGCCAAGGACCGGCGGACAGCCTGAAAAGCCCCAGCAAAAAGCAATGGGCGGATTGATGAAGATGGCCGAGACCAATGGCTTTGCAGGCACCCCGGATTCGAGGAGAATGCAGGGTTATGCGGTTGGCGGTGCTGGGGGCGGTCAGGATGACCTTATTCCCGCACTGTTAGCGGATGGCGAATATGTGATGGACGCCGATATTGTGGCCGCGCTTGGTGACGGCTCTTCGAAGGAAGGCGCCAAAAAGCTCGACAAGATGCGTGAGGCAATCCGTAAGCATAAGCGTGCCGCACCGGTTAATAAAATTCCGCCAAAGGCTAAGTCGCCCTTGGCATACTTGAAAGAAAGCGCGAGGTAATCATGCCATTCGATTGGACCCAAGGTGCAGCGCCACCGCCCGTTAATATCAAGCAGTCCCAGTCGACTACGGCGCCTGGGTTTTATACCGACTACCTCAAGAAGCTTGGCAGTACCGGCGAGGCTTTGCTTGGTGCTGAAGCGCCGAAGTACGTTGGCGAACAGGAACTGCAAACCACGGCCTTTGACGAGGCTAAGAACCGCATGTTTGGTGGCCAAGGTTTCATGGATGCCGCCTCGAGGTTTGGCCAGTCTGCTGGTGCTACAACTGCTCAACAGCTTCAGGGCTATGAGTACACCGACCCCGTAACGGGCGAGACGACCACGATGGGCGGGGGTTATATGAACCCCTACATCAAGGACGTTGTCTCGGAGATCAATCGACTAGGTCAGCGGCAAATGCAAGAAGCCCTGCCTGGGATGGGCGGTCTTGGCGTCGGAACCGGTGGGTTTGGTGGCAAGCGAGGGCTCCAGCAGGAAGGTATTGCTAAGCGCGAGGCTCTTCGGGACATTCTCGGTGCTCAGTCCGGCGCTTTGTCCCAGGGCTACGACATGGCTTCCAAGCTGGCAGCGGGTGATCTTGGCCGGTATATGCAAGGCGCTCAAACCATGGGTGCTCTTGGCCAACTCCAGTCGGGCATGAACATCGCAGAATTGCAGAATCTAGCCTCATTAGGGGCCCAGCAGCAAGCGATCGCCCAAGGTGAAGAAAACTTCCCCTTGCAGACTGCGCAGGCCGTCTCAGGCCTTCTAAGGGGCTACACGATGCCAACTGACGTCTCGTCGACCTATGAAGGTCCGCTTGCCGGTCTTCAGTACAGCCCGTCAGGATTACAGCAGCTTAGTACCCTTGCTGGCCTGTTCGCGCCAACGGGGTCTGCTGGAACAGGAAAATCCGCTGCTCAGTCAATCTTCGATCTTGTTGGGTCGGGTGCGGATGCGATTAAAAACTCTGATTGGTTCAAGAGTTTATTCCCTAGCGGTTAACCGGAGACAACGATGCCCCTCGATATGAATATGGGTGGATTAAGCGCCATGATGGGCGAGGACACCATGGAAGGCGCTCTCGGTGGCGGCACTGGGATCAAGAGTAACGAATACCAGATTCCAGTCAATCTTCCGCGCCCAAGTGGATTAGGGCAGGCCGCTCCCGGCGGTCTTGGCGCCGCAAAGCAGGACTACCTAAAAGCCACGCAAGACATGATCACCGCGCTCGAGCGCCGAATTAGTGGCGAGGGCTACGACGTATCCCGCCTGCTCTTCGCCTTTGGCCAGCCTACCGGTACTGGATCAATCGGTAGTGCTCTTGCAAACTTAGGCGCAGAAGCCTCGAGGCAGCGTGGTGAGCAAGAGAAGAACCTCCCAAGCATGATGAAGATGCGGACCGAATTGGCCGCCAACCGTCTTGCTATGGCTCAACAAGAAGAGGCTGAACGAATTGCAACCATGCTTGGCATCGGGGCGCCTGGGGCTAATGTGCAGGCCGCACCTGGATCGGGCGCCTCTGCCGAAGCTGCGGTTGGCAACCCGCAGGCGCGTCGTTTGATGGCCATGGACCCCGAGCAGCTTTTAGCGATTACAAGACCCCTCGGTTCTGCTGGTGAAAAGCTTTATAACCAAGTTATGCAGGCTCGAGAAGACTATCGCAAGAACTTCTTGCCTGGAGGCGATGGATCTTTCTATGTACCGGGAACCGGTGAGCGAATTTATAACCCCGCGGAACTTGCCAAGCCAATAGAGCGCCAATTAAACCTTGGTAACTTTAGCGGCGACATCAAGATGCCACTTGGCGACTGGATGAAGTACGACGAGATCATGAATAAGGACGGTCAGGCAGAGGCCGCTAAGTTCATCGTCGGCAAAATCCCAGGCCTTGGTGAAAGGATAGGGGCGATTGCGCCACCAAGACCGCTCGATGCGACATCTGTGGCGCCTGCTCAGCAGTCTGCTATCCAACCAGCTTCAGAGGCACCTGCGCAAGCCGCTGCTGGACCAAAATTTGAGACTGCTGGCGAAAGGGAGCAGCGCTTAAAAGCAGAGTCCAAGCAGACCGAAGAGAATATCTCGATGCTGACCGGCGAGGTTAAGGAGGCCCGTGCGCCGATTCTTACTCGTTACGACAAGGCCGACTCCCTCCAGCAAGAAGCCAAGCAAATGATGCAATTGGCCTCGGCATACCCCTATGCGGTTGGGATCTTCAACAAGCCTGGGGGTCAGTACGCCCTTGCGCAATTCATTAAGGAGGGCATCCGTGTTGGTGGCACGAACGTCACCATCGGAGGCTTTGAGGACGGCATGAGGCGGTTGGTACGGGCCAATCCTGAAATGGTCGCCAGGGTTGCAAAAGAGCGCGGCATTTCAAACGATGAAGCTCAAAAATACTTGCAACAGCAAGGCTTGGATGCGGCGTCATTGCTCTTGCAATCTGAGCGCAGGCTAGATTCTCTGTTGAATAAGGCAGAGCGCAAGGGCGAGGGTCAAGTATCGAACTACGAGCGCGTGCTATTTGGCCAGCTTTTACCAAGCCTTTCGAATGATCCGATCAAGGCCTACCTTGCGAAGACCCTGGCCCTTCAAGAAATGGCCAAGTTCGACAAGCAGGTTGGCGACCTTTTGAGAAGGCGCTCTGAGGCCAAGCAGTACGACCCAAGGCAAATGTACGACTCGGATGAGTACAAGCGCATTCGTGCAAATTACGTCAATGCACTCGATGGTGCGATGCGCGAGTTCTTCCCGGAAATGAGGGGCAAGCTTGCTGAGGCCAGGAAAGTAGCGGGGGTCTAAATGGTCGATCTTGAAAAGCTTAACGAGTCGCAGCGTCGCATAGCCGATAAGGTCATCAAGGCCGCTGAGCAGGAGGGCGTTGATCCTCAACTGGCTCTTGCAGTTGCTCAAGTGGAGTCTGGATTCTCCCAGGCTCAGAAAAGCAATAAGGGTGCTATTGGCGTCATGCAGCTTATGCCTGCCACCGCCAAGGGGCTAGGCGTGAACCCAAAGAAGATGGACGACAACATCCGCGGCGGGGTCATGTACCTCAAGGAAATGCTCGACCTTACTGGGGGCGACGTCCGTAAGGCTTTGGTCGGTTATAACGGCGGACCAAGGCTTGCCAAGATGGACAACCCGCCCAACGCGGACTATGCCGACCAAGTCAATGCGATTTATCCGTTTGACGCTGTTGGCCAAGCAAGAAGGCTTAAGCAGCAGCTTGAGGGCGGCGTTATACCGGCTGCGCAGCCAAGCCAAGAAGGTGAACCCGCCGAAAGCGAGGCGGCTCTTGAGGCAAGAAGGCTTGCCCAGCAAATCGATCAAATGCAGATCAATCAACCCGACGATCCTGCCATTGGTCGTGTCACGTCTGCCGCAGTAGGAGCGCCTGCTGGAGCCCTTTTAAGCGGCGCTGGAGCGGATCTTAAGCGTGGCATGCAGCAAAGGCGCTTTGATGTCTTCCAAGAGGCTCAGAGGGCCGCTAGGGACCAGAATCTCGCAAAGCTAACCCAGGGCATGACCCCCGGTGAAAAGTGGGCCAGCAAGGTTACGGGCTACGTAAAGCCTGGAGTCGGAACCGTCTCTGAGGCAGCTACCGATTATCGAAGGGCTATGCCTCAAGGCAAGATCTCGGGAAGGATGGCCAAGCTTTACGGGATTGCGGGTCCTGACGAGTCCCCCCAGCTTTCCCAGCGGCTTATTGATCGCGCTAAGAACGCTCCCGTCGTGGGAGAGGTTCGCCAAGGCTTGCCTACTCAAGCCCCAACGCGTCCTGGCGGCAGGGTGGCAGGATTGTTCAAAGGCTCGGCACTAGGCACTCTAGGCGGCGCAGGAGCAGGCTATTCAGCCTATGACGCTTATGACCGGTACATGCAAGGCGATATGCCCGGCGCAGCTTTAAGTGCAATCGGCGCCCTTGGCGGCGTTGCAAGCTTGGTGCCCCATCCCTTAACGCGAGCGGCTGGGCTTGCAACGACCGCGGCGGTTCCGTTTCTGACTGACCTTTACGATCGCTACAAGCCCCAGCGGACCATTACGCTTCCCGAATAAAGTATCGGACCCTCTTGGTCTTTTCCTCCGGAGCGGCTGTAAGCATAAGCTCCGGGGTTCCAAGGCTCCTTGCCATCTTGAAGAACAGACTCTCCGGGTTGTTGGAATAAGCCTCGCCTGCTATCGCGATCGTCATGAAGTCAACGATAGCTTTTGAGTTGCGGTCATAGAAGTTCTCTGGCTCTGTTTTGTGGACCGGTCGATGTCCTTCTATACCCACGCATGAGATCGTCGATTCTGGGCTGATTTCGGCCCATTGCTGGGCAAGTCTTGCGTCATCGGTTATGACATAAGCGTCGCCCGATTCGCCGTAAAGATCAAACAAGCTTGATCCTTCGTTGTATCGGTCGGTCCCTCGCAAATGCACAACTACGTCATGCTTTTTGACTTTGTTTGCAATCTCAAAACTGACCCGTAGGTGCCTTGAAAGCAGTGGCATGTTCCAAGCCCTGAAGCCAATACCAGAGTGAACGATCACGTCATAAGTGCTTGGCGAAAGCTTTTCCTCCTTGATGTCGTATACCCAATCGCCCGAGCCATTTTCGCCCAAAGCCTCCCAGATAGGTGGCCATACTGACTTGCCGGTAAGCGATATTTTTTCATCCGTATACGGGACATCCACGAGGTGGAAGTAAGAATAAAACCGGTGGCCCCATACCTTGTCGCGCCAGTTAACCTTGAGTATGCGGTTATGCTTGAGCGCGAAATCCAAGCAGTAAGACAGGCATTGCAGGCGGTCGCCTAGTCCCTCATACCCGTTGCTGATAACGTACTTTTCCATAATGTTTTCTGCACTCCTTACAGTGTGCTAAGTGGCCTGGGCGGCCGGATCGCTTGTAGAACTCCTTGATGGGTTTGACAGCATGGCATTTTGTGCAGCGCTTATTGCCCTCGAGTACCCAGTCCTTGCGAATGAAGAGTCGGTCGGGTTCCCAGCCTGCATTGACCCTGTACTCAATGGTTGTCCGGGGTACGCCGGTCAGCAGCGACCATTCTCTCGATGATCGGGTGAACATCCCGATGGTAATCATCATTTGGTTTTCTCTTTCTGTTTTTGTAGTCGAAGTTCGAGCACGACCAGGGCAAGCTTGCGCAGTGCGTAGTCCACGTCGGTGTTCTTTTGCACGGCAAGCTTGGCTTCCTGGTATGCCTTCGTAATTTCGGGGAAGGGGTCGTAATCCTTCAATGCGCGACTCTCGAGACCCGTTCGCTGATGTAGTCCTGAATAATGTGATCAAGCTCCATCGGATGGTCGGGTTGAAGCTTTTCGATGCGGTCTCTTAGCTCGGTCTTCTCGACGATCGCCATTTGCAGGGCGAAGTACATCACCTCGATCTGCCTCAGCCTCCATAGCTCCATTTTCGCTGCGTTGTCGATCAATTCTTTGCCGCTCAAACCACGCGCCCGTCGCGTTTTCTTCGCGGAATTTTGTCCATTTGTTGACATAGTACGGGTCCTCCGATGGTGGGGTGAAGTTCGGTGAAACAAGTGGCTCGGTTCGCTTGGGGTCGTGGGGCTGCGGAAACTGCCTCCAGCGGTCGACCACGTTCGGCCTGGAGTCGTATATCCGCTCATCCATGATTGCTCTCCCAGGGCTTGCCAAAGGTCTCCATGGCTACTTTCTGAAGGGCGTCGATGAACTCGTTGACCTCGTCCCAGTCCCCGAAGAACTGGACCGGGAAGGTCTCGGTCTCGAGTATCACCTGTTTGCTATTAGAGTTGATCTGGATCATGTTCCACCATAAATTTTGCGTAGGAAAAACAAACCTCGGCAAGGTCTGCTCGGCTGGCAATCGGGGTGCCGTCGGGTTTGTTGTAGTTCGATATACCACCGGCAAGCAAGCCTTGAAGGGCAGCAGCGGCGAACATGTCGAACCGGTCAGTAGGGGGCTTCTTCGTACTCATCTAGGTTCCTTTTTGGTTGGTAGGCTCGTTTAACTTGCGACTGGTGGACGTAAACCCACTCGGGAAACGGCCACTCGTTTTCGGTAATCAATCGGATTGCGCAGGTCCCGTCGGGGTGAAGATGCTCAAGAATGCCGAGCTTCTTACCGACACGCACGCGAAGGCCGGGGTTCATGCTTTGATCTCCTTAACCGACACCTTCGTGTCGGGGTCCATCTCGAGTTGGATAAGCAGGTCCCGAATGGCCTGGAGCTTGGTCCGCCCCCAGCCGATCCGATCGCCCTGCTGGTAGCCCTCCTGAACAGCACGCCAGTCATACGAGCGCGTGTCCAGAGGGGTTGGGTCATGCCGCACTTGGATCTTCATTTTCACTCCTTACGACGTCGATGTTGTCGCCGAACACCACGATTCGGACCCGTTCGCCATTCTCCGCAACGAAGGTAATGTCCATCGTCTGGCAGTCTGCTTTCTCAAGTAGACTCGGCTTCGAAATAATGACCGACACAATGTTATGCACCGACATTGACGTGTACATTGCCCGAAGCGGCTTTGGTTCGCTCTTTTTGCTTTGGGTGTTGCCGAAGAAACGGCTTACGACGTTATCCATTGCTTGAAACTCTTCCATGATGTTCTCCTAGTTAGGGGGCCGAAGCCCCCGGTTATTAAGCTGTTAAACGTGCTTCCATGCGGTCACGGACGGTAGCGAGACGGCCGTTGCTGTTGATGCTGTACTCGATCTGCTCGAGGTCCGGGTAAAAAAAGCGGCTTGAGTCCCATACATTCACGCAAAGCCGCTTGCCCTCGTACCACATAAGCGTGACGGTAAAGTCTTCGATCTTGGCAATTGTGTAGACCTGAGCATCAGTGTGTTTGTTGAGCACGACCAGTTGGCCGATATACAAATATTTTGGCGCGATTCTTTTCATGTGAATATCCTGGTTAGCGGCTGGTGACTTTGACCGAGAACACGGCGGTCGTCTTGGTGAAGTGCTCGTACACTTCGGTACCAAAAGCCTTAACGAAGGCTGCCTTGTCGAACACCGATCGGTCGGACTCGATGTAGGTTGCCTTGAAGAGCGAACCCTCAATCGACTTAGCGCCACCTGCCGAGGCCGAATCCTTGATTGCGTCCTTAATTGCATCGGCTTGCTTTTGCAGGTCGGCGATCTGAGCCAAGAGGGCGCCAAGGGTGTCGACTGACGCTGCTTCGATTACTGCTGCTTCGTTTTTCATCTGTTTCTCCGGTTTCTCACTGCACGTCGCAGTAGGTGTATTTGACTCTTTATTTATCCACCTGTCAAATGAAAAAGGGGGATAAACCCCCCTAAATGGCTACCGTTCGTCGGACGCTAAACGGTATACCCCGTCCTATACCGTGGCGACGAGACCGACAGCACCGGAACGTCGCCCTTGGTTTGGATCGTTTCCAGTTCCATTTGCTCGCCATCAATCAAGGCCTGCTTTTTTTCTTCCACGTTATGCGAAAACTTTGGGCTCAAGAAGACCTTGATCTGCCTATTGTTCGGATCGTTTCGGTCAACGATCGCCGTCGAAACGGACTCGTAATCTCCATTTCGCGTAAAGTGGTTGAATATGCTGATCCTCGCCGCCCTCATGTCTATGTGAGCCGGGATGGTGACGTATTGAACAACCCCCGGTGCAATGGACGCGAAAATGCCCTCAAGTTCTTTGTAGATGATCCTGCGATTATTTCGCTCGACGAGTTTGCGATTGGTATAAACCTTATCGTTATGCTTAATTTCAAAATCTGCGCCTATGCTGTCAAGCGCATTACAGATTTTTTCTATGGGAAGTTCTTTTGAATGGTGGTCGCCAAACCTTCCGCTAACGATAAAAGTTGCACCGATAGATTCCAGGGACCCTATAACGCCTTCATATACTCTCTTGTCAAAATTGTTCACAGATTGCTCCTTGTTTTCCAGAATTTCAATAACGATTCAAACATTTCCCACCCCCGCTGAATGCTTTGGGGGTCGTGCTCGATAATCAACACTGGATAGGGATCTAGCGGTGATACGAACAGGTTGGCGCACCTCGGCGGATGGATTTTCAGGCCCACCGCATAAGCCGCAAGTTGCATGTAATGGTCATCAAACAGTGCCACCTTGTCGCCCGGGGCGAATTCTTTGGTCTTAATATCAATAACGGTATCGTGGCAGTGTAAATCTACTTTGCCGCCATAGCCATGGGGTGCAGCAAAGGAGGCCTCGGAGATCCACGTCCGGTCCCCAAAATGCCTGTCTATGGCGTTAACGGCCTTGCGGACATAGGGCACGTTGATCTTCGTCGTATCGCCCTCGTAGTAGGCCTGTATCTCGGCGTGAATGGCTGTACCGCGGTCGGCCGCCTCCTTGCCCTGCTTTCTGGAATCCTCGAGTACCCGCTTGGCATAGTCCTCGAGGCTTTCGTTCTCATCCTTGGGCAGGGTTAGGGAAGCCAGTAATAATTGCTGCTGCTTCCATGCTTCCAATCCAGGCTTTGCGGCCACCGACATAACCGTGGTGACCGAAGGTACCAGCCCAAGCTTTTTGGCGTCCCTGAGGGTCGTATTGCGCACCTTGCCGTTACTTCCGACAACGGTGTAAGCAGTCTCGCCTTTGGTGGTGTACCAATGCCCGGACTCGGCCGTCTTTGTGTTGATGATCATAGCTTTTGCGACAGACTGACGGCCCAAATTTCAAAGCCATTGTCTTTCAAGAAATTACGAAAATGTTCGCCGATCTTCGTAACCAGGAACTGATCGCCGCCTGGGGCCTTTAGCATATAAGCTACAGGCTCCTCCTTTTTTCCCGCAGCCAAGTTTTGGGCCTGCTTAAACAAGTCGTAGGGAATGGTCGTCTTAGACTCTTTCATCCTCCTGTATGCGGCCCAGCGCCTTTGGGCGCCTTCCCTGATCCTGGCCTTTCCTTCTTCGCTCATGGGTTTTCGTTTTTTCATGACTGCACCTCAATCCAAAAGCGAGACCAAAGGGGCGTGATCTTCGGAGTGAACCCGTTAACTACAAGCTCCTCAGCGCTCGTTTCAATGTGGCCGGGAAGGACGTAAACGCCCACCTTCTTAAAGCTTGGTACAGCCATTACATCGCCGCGGTGATAAGTCGGCATGAGGTAGCGTTCAGCCATGCGGCTACCCGCGGGAATAATTTTGGTTTCCATATGTTTCCTTAAGTGTTATAAAGATCAGAAAGGTATATTGTCGTCAGCGTCTTCAAGGGACGCGACTTGCTTGGTAGGCAGGCTGCCTATCCGAGCCCATTCCGGGGAAGCTTTGATAGTGTCCTGCAAGCCTTTCCCAAAGCTGTTGAACAGGTCCATCATGTCCGGCGAGAACTGTTCCATTGAGAAAATGCCTATCTCGTTATGGCCAGCAGGCAAGACCTTCCGAAGCGCTGGAGGCAGCGGCATAACCGACTTGACGTTGGAGTACACCTTACCCTCCCTGGTCTCCTCGGTAATGTTGATCATGCCCCATTGCCCAAGCAAGGACTTGAGGTCATAGCCGCGCAGTTCGGGATCGGTAAAGGGCTTGCCCCTCCAGGACTCCACAAAAGCCCGTAGAGCCGCTTTTTCTCCGAGGCTGGCAGTAAACCGCTTGCTGGCCATCAAAGGCCTTCCATCATCCGTTAAAAGCGGTTTGCCGGTATCGTCCTCGCCGTGGATCTCCCAGGACAGCAAGACCTTGCGCTGGTGCTTTATGTTGCCCTGCCACTGTGTTTCCTGGGTGCCTAGGTCGATGATCCGATAGCACCGTGCCATGTAAACGCCAGCAGGCGTCGGTTTGAATCCAGTGTTTGTTTCAGCTTTCAGTAACATTTTTTTCCTTTCGTAGTCCAAGTTCGTAACGCAAAACAGCCCAGTCCTCTTCATCTGCAAGACCTGCTCGGGCACGTTCGTAAGCGTCTTCCAATCGTTGCTCACGTTCTTCCATTTGCTGCTGGTACCAAAAATCGTCTTCCATCGTTTCTCCTTTTCTCACGGCGGAAATGCCGTACCGAAGATGTTAGATATATCGAACACCCTTGTCAAGCGGTATTGCAACCCTGGGTTACGGGTGTCCATTACTGTCCACCACTGTCCACCCCTATGTTCACCACTGTTCACACCTATGTTCGCCACTGTATGCCTGAATCTTCGCCACTGTTTGTAACCGTTGAAACCCTGGGTTGCGTAACCGTTGCCGTTCGGTTAATCTAACGGTATGGACACGAGAGAAATGATCAAGACGCTAGGCGGTACCAGGGCGGTAGCTCGGTACCTGGGGGTGGCTCCAAGCACGGTCCACCATTACATTAAGACGGGGAAGATCCCGCTGCATCGGCTCATGATGCTCATGCCGCGACTACACGAGAAGGGGGTGGTATGGCCACTGAAAATTTAGAAGAGAAGTACCAGCAGGTGGTTCAGTACGCTGATGTGCTTATCGACCGCACGCTCGAGAACATTGAAAAGCTTTCGGAGGCAACGAGCGACGATTTTGCAGCTATGGTTTTTCAATATTCGGCCTTGAACATGCTGTTGATAAATTGCACGCAAGAGTACGAGCGCCGCGGTTATAAGGGCCTTGAGGAGATCGTCAGCGATATCAGCAACGCAGTCCGAACCGCTTTGACCGATTGCAAACCAACAGCACACTAAGTACCATTCAACGGGCATGGCTAGGGTAGCTCCCGAAAAGCGGTCTCTTCACCCGCCTGCCTACGCCCAATCTCAGTGAAGACGACCTTATGAAGAAAGGTTTAGGTATGCACTTTTATCCCCACCATATCGGGGACTTTTTGAAGGACACCTCGTCCTTAACCCCCGAAGAGTCCTACTACTACCTTCGGCTTATTTGGCTGTACTACGACACCGAAAAGCCGCTGCCGGACGATATTCCAAGCCTTGCTTTCAAGATCGGAGCACGAGGCAAGGAGGATTGCGTTCGGAGTCTGGTTCAGATCTATTTCACATACGATTCAGATCTGAAATCACATACGCATCAGAGGATCGAGGACGAGATTCGTAAGTACCAAGGCAAGGCAGCGTCTGCAAAGCGTGCGAATCAGATCAGATGGGGATCTGGAAAGAATCTGAAATCAGATCTGAAATCAGATGCGAATCAGATCCCAACCAAGAACCAAGAACCAAGAACCAATAAAGACAAAGGGCTTGCAGGCAAGCCTGATGAAGTGTCCGATCAGATCTGGTCCGACTTCTTGATGGTTCGTAAGGCCCATAACGCGCCGATTACGAAAACCGCCCTGGCCAAGATCATCGTGGAATCCGTAAAAGCCAATCTGACCGTCGAGGAGGTCCTGAAGCTTTGCGTTGAAAAGAACTGGCGCGGGTTCGAAGCTGAATGGCTCAAGGATAAAAAGGGTCCCAAGCCCCTTGACCAATTCGCAGGTGCGCTATGAAGGGCCAGGAATTCGTGATTGCTTGCCAGCTAAAAAAGGTCCCGCCCCGCGCCGTGTTCGTGGACTTCTCTGGCCCCCCCGATCCGACCCTGCCGATCCCGGTCGTGGTCTCGTCCCCGTCCGACCGCGACTACCGCTGGGCTCGAGGCCTAAGGGTCTACGTTCAGGGAATCGATTCTGAGGCCGTTTTTAGGGCCGTGGAGGCGTTAAAGCTTTGTGGTGCAGCCCGAATCATCGCCACCTACGAAGAAACGTCCCCAGCCCTTATTTGGGACTCGGAGGTGGACGCATGAACCCGATGCCCGAAGTCGATTATCTGGAGTGGTACCACCAGATGGAGGCGGCCGTTACGGTCAAGCCTGCCAAGGACGTGATCAGCGAGGCAATTGAACTGCTGAGGTCCGACCCTCCCAAGCCCGTTCTCATGCCCTGGGCCAAGCTTAAGGATCGCTTTGCCTTTCGCGATGCCGAGGTCACGGTCTACGCTGGGAACAATGGCTCGGGCAAGTCCCTGATCACCGGCATGATCGCGCTGAACCTGATCAGCCAGGGCAGGAAGGCGTTGATTGCAAGCTTCGAGATGAAGCCGGTCACGACCCTGACCCGAATGGTTCGGCAGTTCACGAACTCTAGGTCCCCCACTGTCGAGCAGTACGAGGATTTTTCGCGCTGGGTCGGCGATAAGCTGTGGTTTTACGACAAGCAGGGCGAGGTCAATCGCAAGGCGGTCATTGGGGTCGGGCACTTTGCTGCAACGCAGTACAAGATCCAGGATTACTTCATTGACTCGCTCATGAAGTGCGTTGCAGGCGAAGACGACTTCAATGCGCAAAAGGACTTTGTCTCGGACTGCACAAACCTTGCACGCGATACAGGGCTGCATGTCCACCTTGTCCACCATATCCGCAAGGGACAGACCGACGAGCAGGTCCCGCAGAAGGTCGACATGAAGGGCTCAGGCTCGATTGCCGACCAAGTGGATAACGTCTGGATGGTCTGGCGCAATAAGAAAAAAGAACGCCTACAGGAAGCTGGTCAGCCCGTTCAAATGGACGAGCCCGACGCCATGCTCTTGTGCGAGAAGCAAAGAAACGGTGAGTCGGAGCCCCGGTTAAGGCTCTGGTTCCATGCTCAATCCCAGCAATTTGTGGAGGCTGCCGGTGCAAACCCCTACCGATTCAACCCCGACTTTTGAAGTCTCGCTGCCCTGGCCGCCGACCGTTAACACCTACTGGCGGCATGCGACTAAGGGCGGCACGACGATCGTTTACGTCGCCAAGGAAGGTCAGATATACCGGACCGCGGTTCAAGGCCTCGTTGCTACCAAGCGCAAGCTGCATACCGGCCGCTTGAGGGTCGAGATCGAGGCTTGGCCGCCCGACAAAAGAAAGCGAGACCTGGACAACATCCTTAAAAGCTTGCTCGACGCCCTGACCTATGCAGGCATATGGGAGGACGATAGCCAGATCGACGACCTAAGAATCTACCGAGCAACCATAGGAGGCATGGTGAAAGTGAGAATTTATGAAAACTGAACACGACCCGCATCAAGCGATCGACTACATCATCACGCACGGTCGGCGCTTTGCTGATGCGAAGGCCCAAAGGATCTACCTGGAGGAATTCCGCAAGTCTAAGAAGGCCCTGCTCATGCAGGCATCCTTGGAGACGACCGTTAACGCCCAGGAAAGGGACGCCTACGCGCACCCGGAGTACATCGAACTTTTGAAAGGCATACGAGACGCGGTCGAGATCGAGGAGGAGCTTCGGTGGAAGCTGATCGCCGCCCAGGCCAGGGTGGACGTATGGCGCTCAGAGCAGGCCAATTTGCGCACCGAAGGGAAGGTGACGGTATGAGCATGCAAACTGACTGGGAGGCCTTTGCAAGGCTCCAGGGGCTCAATCCCAAATCCAAGGGGCACTTTTACATGGCTTTTATTGCAGGCTGGCAGGGCGGTATGAACGACGCAAAAAAGACGGTGAAGGAGGGCGAAGAGTGGAAACTGCTGGACAACGATCAAGCATGAGCAGAGAAGCTATGAAACAACCCGAAGTCTTGCGGCTGGCTGATGCTTTGGATGACGAGTTCACGCAAGGCAGAATCAGTAACCACACCGGACGCAAAGCCGCCACCGAACTACGCCGGTTGCATGAGGTCAATCAGGATCTGCTGAAGGCGTTGCACGAAGCACTGGAAACAGAGCAAGAGCCGGTGGCGTGGATATCAGAGGGCGGCGATGTGTCCCGTAGTAAACGGTATATGGATGAAATGGGATTTAAATGCAACCCCCTCTACACCGCACCACCAAAGCAATGGGTTGAGCTAACTGATGAAGAAATTTATGCAACTTACGATGAGGCCGTAAGTCTTGTGAATGCTTCTTGGGGCAATGACTTTGGCACGGTTGGTTTGATGTTTCCCATCGCGTTTTACGAATTGCTTGAGGCCAAGCTAAAGGAGTACAACACATGACGGACGAAGAACTGTTGAGGTACGCCGCAAAAGCGGCGGGATACGTTGAACCAACGATGTACAGGCCGAAGACGAACTGTCTTTTGTGGGTTGGCAAGGAGTCCGGCGCGTCCATATGGAGTCCATTCCGCGACGACAAAGATGCTTTTCGCTTGATGGTCGATTTAGACATCGGCATTCACCACGGCTGGACGTTTGCAGATGAGAAGGTGCCGTATGCAAATGTGTGCGCCCAACATATCCCGTCGATGATTGAGGTCGGGGAAATAAAGGGTGATGACCCAAAAGCCGCAACTCGCAGAGCGATTGTCAGAGCCGCCGCCGAGATTGGCAAACTGAAGGATAAGAACCATGGACAACCATGAGGTCCTTGCGCTTGCCAAAAAGGCTGGGGTAATGATCTCTGGTCGGCCCGAGTTCGAGGAGTCGGTCAAGCAGTTTGGCAAGCTGATCATCAAGCGTGTAGCGCCAAGGCCATTAACGCCAACGCAGTTTGCATACCTCGAGGCGCTTGAGGATTGGAAGTCGCTGCAAGACCTGTCCGACGAGTTCAATTGCACTCCGCAAAACGCCCTGAAGATGATAAGGGCGCTCGAGGGAAGGGGGCTGATCAGCAAGACCTCGCTGTTCAAGCGGCGCCTTGATCGCGGAGCCTGGGCCTACTACTACCGAAAGAATTAAATGGACGAGAAGAACATATGGACGCGCAGGCATGAGATCGACAAGGCGCGGCAAGAAAAGATGAAAGAGGTTATGGCCGAGTACGACCGGAAGGTCTACAACCCAGCAAGAAAGCAATTGGTCGAGGACTGCGAAAAGGAAGGCCATACCCAGGGAAAGTTCCACGACAACGGATGGGGCTGGACATGGTGGTGGTGCGGTAAGTGCGGGGCATCGTTCAACAAGGAAAGATCATGAAATCAGACACGACAATCTTAGTCTTAGGTGGCGCAGCTTTCGGGCTGATATACGCCGTGCTTGCCTGGGCAATGCTATGAAGCATGTAGCAGGCATTTGCGAATGGCGAGATCCGGAAGAGGACCCTCCCCCGCTTGGTTCGAAGATGCTGCTGCTCAACCCGGCAGGGGTCGCCTGCATCGGAACCTGGAGCCAAGTATTTATTGCCTGGGCGCCGTTACCCAAAGTTCCCCCGAGTATTAAGCAAAAGCTGGACGAAGCCTACGAAAACCTGGGGCGATATACCCATGACTAAGAACGAAAAGCAGTGGCTCGACGACCTGTCCGAGATCGGCTGCATTCTCTGCGCGTACTTGGGCACACCAGGAACCCCGGCCGAGATCCATCACCCTCGGTCAGGGGTCGGTATGGGTAAGAAGGCCACGCACTTCGAGGCTATCCCTTTGTGCCCGGAGCACCATAGGGGTAAGACGGGCGTTCACGGACTGGGAACCAAGGGTTTTCCCAAGCACTATGGGGTTACCGAGCAGGAATTGCAGATCGAGGCAGCGCTCATGATCGGCGTTCTTCGGGCGCAACGTACCGTTCGTCGGCTGGATAAAGAAAGTAAGCCAGGAGGATAAAAAACTGTGCTGTAATCCTATCCACAGCAAGTCGCTGTGAGAAATAAGGGAAGTCAAAATGAACATCAGCACCAATCAGCTTCATCAAGTCGCCATGATCGACGAACTCGCATCGATCGTTGCTAGTCTCCCGCGCCGCGAGAACATCCTTGCCGGTAAATTATTGAAGTGGTTCGACTTTAATGGAGAGCTTTCCCAGTCTCAAGAACTTAAGGTTCGCAAGATCCTCGCTGAATATGGCGATGGCTTTTCAAATTTTTGGGCTTAAAAACACTCGGGGCTTCGGCCCCTACAGCAACCCTGTGAGAAAAGGAGAAACCAAATGCAAACAGCAAGCCTTATCAATAGCCTCTACAGCCGCATGACGAACGGTGAACCAGCGCCCTACGTTGGTATGCCAGCAACCTTGCTTTCCTGGACCGATCGCAACCCCTGCACGGTTGTCGAGGTCAACATGGCCAAGCGCTACATTGTCGTGCAAGACGACGATTACAAGCGTGTTGACAGCAATGGGCTGAGCGAAAGCCAGCGTTACGAGTACACACAAAACCCCGACAACTGCAAGCGGGTCTTTCGCAAGATGAAGAGCGGCCAGTGGGTCCAGCACTTCGTGAACCCAGAGACCAAACGCCTCGTTAAGTCGGAGGGCTGCGGCCTTCGCCTCGGTGAGCGCGAGAAGTACCACGATTTTTCATTCTAATAATCGGGGCTTCGGCCCTTGACAGGTGGATAAAAAGCAGTTCTAATACGCATACAGCAATTTTGCTGTGAGAAACAGGAGAACTAAGATGATCGACCTTGAAGACGACCTCGACGCAATCTTGAACGCGCCCCCGATTGTTGCGAATACCGAAATTCGCGAGACTTGCGGCAAGTGCTCGGGTACTGGCATTTGGACTGGCTATGGCGACTGGACGGGCGATCGTCGTTGCACCCTTTGCAAAGGCGTCGGTTATCGCGTATTTAAGTTCACAAAGTCGGAGCGCGACGCCCGTCGTCAGAAGGCCGCGGCCCGTGCCGAGCGCAAGCAGCAGCAAGCCCTTGAGGCCTTTGCCCAGGAAAACCCGCTTGTATGGCAGTGGATGAACGAGCAGGCCAATCGCTTCGAGTTTGCTAAGTCTATGCTCGAGGCCGTTAAGAAGTGGGGCAAGCTGACCGAGAAGCAGTTGGCCGCCGCTACTAAGTGCGCCATCGGTTCGGCTGAGCGTAAGGCAAAATGGGAGGCCGATCGCGTTGTAGCCAAGGCACAAGCCAAGGAGGTTACCGTTGAAGCTATCGAGGTGGCTTTTAAGGCCGCCAAGGACGCGGGGATCAAGTGGCCCAGGCTGCGCCTCGACACCTTTGTCTTCTCGCCTGCTGGGGCTAATAGCGCAAATGCTGGCGCCGTCTATATCAAGGAGGGCGAGACCTACTTGGGCAAGGTGCTGAATGGCAAGCTTTTTCGGTCGCGTGACTGTAGCGCCGAACAGGAGCAGCGCATTATTGACGCCGCGCATGATCCTAAGTCCGCAGCTATTGCTTACGGTAAAAAGTTTGGATCTTGCAGCGCTTGCGGCCGTGAGCTTAGCAATCAGGAATCTATCGACCTTGGTATTGGCCCCGTATGCGCTGGAAAGTTTGGGTGGGGGGAGTGATGATCTACTGCGACTACATAGCCATACTCGTTCAGGAGGCCCTGCAAAGGGACCCTAACGGGCTCATGAAGGACCCCTCCAGCATCGAGTTGGATCTGACGCCCGAGGGGGCATACATAAGTTCAAAGAAGACCGTCCGCGTCGAGGGTGAAAATGGTCGCAAGTACAAGATCACTGTGGAGATCGACGATGGACGTTAAAAGATTGCAGCGCCTAGCCTCGGAAGCAGGCCTTAAAGACACGATCGAGGACGTGGCATACATCGCCTACCTGAAGGACCTCGATCGCTTTGCAAGGCTGCTGTTAGACATGGAGCGTAAGTCGGTATGCGCAATCATCGACGTCGCTCAGATCCCGAAGACGGAAGCAGAACGAATTAAAAGAATGATCAAGGAGCGCATATGAACGACCAGACCGAGCTTTATTACGCCGTCCGCGAGATGGTGAAGGACCCGAGTCTTACGACCAGGGAAATAGCCGAGAAGACCGGCTACAAGCAGCAGTACGTCAGCCAGCTACGCAGGCGGCACAAAGACAACGAGGCGTGGAAAGCGGCTCGAGAAAGAAAGCAACGGGAAGAATGGCAAAAAGAGCAGGCCAGGATCGACGGCCTGATCGCTGAGGCGGTGGCCAGGGAGCGCGAGGCCTGCGCGAGGCTTTGTGATATTGCGGTCGAAAACTTCACCAGCATATCGCTGCAAGTCGACGACCATGACGGGATCGTTATGGAACACGCGAACACCTGTAATCACTTGGCCACAGCTATTCGAGCAAGGAGTCAAGCATGAGCGGCGACCATAACATGCACCAAAAGCCAAAGTCGTACCTGGAAAGCACGGGGCTCATGGACAAGATAAAGGAGGGCGATGCTCGGACCTGGGCCTCGCTTGCGACCATTATCAACCGGCAGAAAGTGGCCCAGTGGATGATCGACCGCGGCTATGCGACCGGCCATGGCGACACGATCGATGACCTGCTGAGAGAGCTGGATTGGCAGATTGAAGAACGTATTAAAAACGCGAGGGGAAAATAAATGAAACACATCAAGACTTGGAGCGAAAGATGCGAGAAGCACCCCGATCATCAAACCGGCATGATCAGCGAACGCATGATTCAGGCTCGTATGCAAGAAGAGATTGATGAACTGCGCCAAACGCTAGAGAGGGAGCGCGTCTGGGTTGAAAAGAGACACGCAGCATGGCATGAAGGCTTCGAGGCAGGGCGAAAGGCAGAGCGGGCCTTTTGTGCAGCAGTGTGCGATGAAAAGGAAGAAGCCTTTGGGAAGTATTACACCAAGGGTCTTCCGAAGTTATGCGCCGCCGCCATACGAGCAAGGAGTTAAACATGACAGGCAACATCAAACCGTTCATCAAGGCTACAACCCCTGACAACTCTGATGTCATAAACATGCTGGAGCAATGGCTGGAAGACGCCAAGTCCGGGGAGGTCGTCACGGTTGCTATTGTCGGCAAACGCGTAGGCGGCGAATGGCAGACCGGCATGAGCAGCAGTCAAAATCGCCTTGAGGACGCCGCAATGCTCATCGAATTGGGTATGCGTCGGCTTGGCTTTAACCCGCAGAGGTGACAATGAACTACGAACAACCGAAGGGGTGAGCATGATCTGCCCCTACTGCCGAACCCCAAAGGGTCAGGGGTACAAGACCAAGATCCTCGAGACCCGAACATTCTGGAACCCCGAAAGGCATTATTACTTCGTAGAGCGCCGCCACAAGTGCAAGCAGTGCGAAGAGGAATTCTGGACCGAAGAACGATCACCGAAAGTAAAGGAAGAAGCATGAACGAAGAGCTAAGAGATCAGATCATCGCAACCCTGAAGAGCAAGCAGATCAAGGGTAAGCAGTACGCCTTCAACATCGACAAGCTAACCGCCTATGTCCAGCAGCTACTCGACGAGGAGCGGGAAGTCTGCGCAACCCTGGCCGAGCCGGTGGGCATGTTCGGCGTGTCGGACCTGATCAGGATGAGGATGTACAAGCAGCCCGAAGCGGAGGTACAATAGAGGCGTTTTCTGTGTGTCTCCTGGTTGTGGGTTCTTCCCCTCACGACGTTACCCCCTTCCACAGGGGGTTTTTTTCGTGTATCCTAAAGGTAAGTGCTTGATTTTTGAAGGAAAATCAGAATGCCAGCAGGAAGACCGACCGACTATAAGCCCGAATATTGCGAACTGGTTATTGAGATGGGCCGCCAAGGTAAGAGCAAGGCCCAGATCGCCGCGACCATAGGGGTGACGAGGAAGACTATGTGGACTTGGTGCTCCGTCCACGAAGAATTTCTAAACGCCATAGAGTATGCAGAGGAACTAGCCCTGCAATGGTGGGAGGACATAGCCCAGGATCACCTGAAGCAGACCAAGGATGGCGTGACTCTGAATACTTCGCTCTGGTCCCGCTCGATGGCCGCAAGATTCCCCAAGGACTACACCGACCGGACTAAGCACGAGGTCACCGGCAAGGATGAAGGTCCCATGCAAGTAGACGTAGTAATGGACGTCGCACAATCTCTGATCGATGAATTGACCGGCATCCGCCAGAATGCTGACAGCAAGTCAAAGCAAGCGGATTGAAGCCAAGCTTGCCCTGCACCAGGAGGCGCTAAAGAAGCTACCTCCAGAAGCAGCGGCAGCCTTCAGAGCCCGGATGAAATGGCTCATGAAGGCGCACAAGCACCAGATCCCGCCTAAGGGCAATTGGTGGACAGTATGGCTCCTACTTGCAGGCAGGGGCGCAGGCAAGACCAGGACCGCCGCCGAGGACGTTTGGCATACAGCCTGGACGACGCCCAACATCCGCATCTTGATTTCGGGCCCTACCTCGGCAGACATCCGCGACACGATGATCGAAGGCGAGTCAGGCCTGCTTAACTGCATGCCCGAGGAGATCCGGGTCAAGTACACGAGGAGCCTGCACGAGATCGTCCTTACGAACGGCTCCCTGATCAAGGGCATACCGGCCTCGGAGCCTGAGCGCTTCCGGGGTCCGCAGTGGCACCATGCTTGGTGCGACGAGTTGGCAGCCTGGGAATACCTCGATGCAGCCTGGGACCAGATCATGTTCTCGGTCCGCCTGGGTGATAAGCCGCGGATCGTCGTAACCACCACGCCCAAGCCTAAGCCGCTGATCATCGACCTGCTGAACCGAGACGGCGAGGACGTTGTCGTCACGCAGGCTTCGACCTACGACAACCTTGCCAACCTTGCCGGGACGTTCAAGCAGCAGATCTTGCAGTACGAGGGCACTTCCCTTGGCCGCCAGGAGATCCACGCCGAGATCATCGACCCCGAAGAGGCTGGGATCATCAAACGCGCCTGGATCAAGCTATGGCCCTCGGAGAAGCCATTCCCGCGCTTTGAGTTCGTGGTCCAGTCCTACGACGGTGCTTACACCGAGAAGACCATCAACGACCCCTCAGCCTGTAGCGTATGGGGGATCTTCAAGCCCAGCGAAGACAAAGGCTTTTGCGCCATGCTGATTGATTGCTGGGAGGAGCACTTGCAATATCCTGACCTGAAGGAGAGGGTAATTGAAGACTTCGGCACGGTTTATGGCGACCCCAATGAATTCGGACAGGGCAAGAAGACTGACATGGTTCTGGTTGAAGACAAGTCCTCCGGCATCTCCCTCCTCCAGGACCTGGGGCGTGCCCACATACCCTGTCGGTCATACAATCCCGGCGGAGCGGACAAGGTCCAGCGGGTCAACCTGATCGCCCCACTGATCAAGGCCGGTCGGGTGTATATTCCGGAGAGCACGAAGAACGAAGGCCACCCCAGGTCATGGGCTGAGCCCCTCGTCAATCAGCTTTGCGCCTTCCCTGAGGTCAGGCATGACGACCTCGTGGATACAACGTCCCAGGCCCTGCGCGTGCTGCGAGACATGGGATGGCTTGTCATTGATCCTCCGCCGCCGGATAATGACGACCAATACCCCGAGGACCGGCCTCGGCGGGTCAATCCTTACGCGGTTTAGGGACCACCATGCCAAACCCACGCGCCCAGAAGAATCCGACGTTCATTCCCCAGGCCATGCAAGGCCTAGCCGACATGGGCCGCGGTGCGGTACGAGGCGCCTTAGCGGAAAGCTTAGGTACGGCAGGCGATCTTACCCAGGCGCTGAGCAACATCAAGACGGCAGGCTTCATGCCAGCCATGCTTGCAAGGGGCCTACAAGGGCCTACAAGCGAAGAAATGAGCCACGCCCTACGAGGCATGACCCCGAACCCTTTAACGCAGCCTGACCGCGCTCATACGGCTCAGATGGGCCAGACTTTCGGGTCGCTCCCGGTCGGTGCCGCGGCCGGTACAGCAGGCACCAATCTCGCTAACCGCATGAAGCAATTCCAGCGGACCCAGGCCATGATGCCCAGGCAGCCAAGGTCGGTCGAGGAGACCCTGCAACCCAGGCTCTTCACGAACACGACCGAGACCCTTGCGGGCTATGCAGGCAAGGCAATCAACGACGCCATGCTTGGCGATACGAGCGGCGCATTAAGCAAGGCCCTAAGCGGCGTGGCACCCCGCAAGCTTTTCATTGGCCCAGGCTCCCAGGCTTGGGACGAGCAGGCAGCCTTCCAGGCCTCGAAGATGGAAGCGGCCAAAGCTTCGCCCCAGGACATATGGGCCAAGACCGGTACATTCCGGGGGCCCGATGGCCACTGGCGCCAGGAGATCTCCGACAAGGGATCGACCGTTGGCCTGTCTCAGCGTAGCGGGTCGGCTGAAGAGATCTTCAAGCACCCTGAGCTATACGCCGCCTATCCCGAGCTTGCCGGTACGAAGATGAACCTGTACGGCACCATGAAGGGAGCGCCCGAAATAAAGGCCTCGCTATCCGGCACGCCGAAGGAAGGCTTTCAGGTCGACATCTATGAGCCAGGAATCAAGGACGGCCCCAGGCTGTCAGCCATTCACGAGATGCAGCATGCCATTCAGGACATCGAGGGCTTCTCGCCTGGAGGCAACAGGTCGCAGGCTTTCTTGCACCCAAGCTTTCAAGAGATCAAGCAGGACACGCTTAAAACGCTCAGACCTGCTGGCGGACCCATCGATCCTGTCTTGCTGAACAATTTGGCGGCCGATAGCTACTACTACCGGCTTGGGGGCGAAGCTGAGGCCAGGGCAGCAGCGCGTCGGGCTAACATGGATGAGGCTGAGCGCAAGGCCACATTCCCGCTCGAGTCCTATGACATGCTGCCCGATAGAATCATCAACATCGCGCCGTATGCAGGCGGTGGTTATGTTGACGGTACCCACGCTGACGACGGCATGGGTGCAAGCGGCGTCGACCAGTGGCGTGCAGACAATTCAGCAGGCGGCCTTGCGCATATGGCTGCTGGCGGCGTTCCTTATAGGGGCATCAACCCCATAGCGACCGGCCTGGGCCAAATGAGACAGCAGTCCGTAGTGAGGGATGCAGCCTCAAGCCTGATGGCCAAAAACCGAGCCGCTCAGTTTGCCAATCAAGGCGCTGATCGTCTTGCCCGTCAGAATCAATTAGCAGCCGCCAAGACCGCACGCCTGAATGCCCTGGCCCCTAAGCTGTCGACTTATGTTCCGCCTGCCGCTCCGACCGTCGTTCAGCCGCCTTCGGACGGTATGACGTCCACCGGCTCCGTAACCGATACAAGCGTGGATGCGGCATCGACCTTGAACCCTAATTATCAGGCTGACATGGAGGCCATTCGAAACGCTGGCGCTCGAGGCGGTCTCGTAAGCATGGCAGACGGTGGCCTGGGCAAGAAGGCCGCTGCGAAGGCTTTTAAGGCCCTTCCTGGTCAAAGCTTCCAGGGCAAGACTGGTTTGTCGGTATTGTCGCCCGACGAGGAAGCAAGGCGCCTTATCGCGAAGATGGACCAGCCAACGCTTGAGGATACGCTGGCCAAAATCAGTAAGCAGTCCAACCTAGAGGAAGTCCTTAAGCAAAAGAAAGCGCCAGCGGTTAAGAAAGTTAAACCTGAAACCGAAGCAAGCGTTCCTTTTTCTATACCACGGGCGGCGCCCAAGACTGATACGGAAATACGGGATATTGCTGAACGGGTTGCTCGGCAGCAGTTAGGGGAGCACGTCCGCGGAAAAACCTCGTCAAATCTTGCAGGCAGGAGTATGGCTGAGGTTGAAAGGCTTAAGCAGCTTGAATACGAATTAACGCCAAACAAGCAATTGCCGCCCGTTCAGGTTGTCGAGCCCATGTACGGGGACATTAACGTCGCGATTCCTGGCGATCAGAGTATCTCGGACACGATACTGACTTCGATTCGTGGTGAGCCTATTGGGGCCTTGCAGCAAGGCGGTTCTCGGTATGGTCTTGGCCAGTTGGACCGGCCTTTATATGCTCAGGCCGCCTGGAAGTCCAATATAGCCGCGTCAAGGGGCCTGCAAAATCGCGTCGATAGGCTGGCGAAATACTACGAAAAAATGAGCGAGTCTCAGAAGTTTGACTACGACCCAACGCGAATACTTGGAACTTACTTTGGCATGGGCACGGATGCCATGAATTACGCCCAGCATTTCACGGATGCGAACCTTCGGGCTATTCAAAACAGGATTAAGTCAGGGTTGATGTCAGACGCGGACATTCAACAATTCAATGAGATTATTCGAAAGGGCAATCCAAGCGTTGAGGGCAAGAAGGGCGGGCCTTTCCCCGACTTTCCGGGCATCGAGAATATGGAGGACAGTTATATCGCGATGACCAATGATCCGAACATGCGCAAATGGTTTAACAATCGCATGAAGACGCCAGCAATTACCCAAAAGCTGAACATGCCCGACGGCAAGGAGATTGAGTGGGCTATATCAGAGGAAGAGCTTCGTAATCTCGAGCCGTTTACGACTGGGCACTCAATTGTCCAGCTTCGCCCTGGTGAGCAAATTGCCCTTGACCCTGGTCATGTAACCTACACGCACCGCATTCCAGGCAAAATGCTGGGCAGGCAGCAGGAGCTTTCGCCAATCGAGGTATCGCACCCCGATACGATCGAGTTCCTGCGCAAGAACTACAGGCCAAGCGAGGTTATTACTACCGCTCAAAAGATCTTCCCGGTCCAGCGCGTCGATCAGCAGTACATGGACGAGATGGGCAAGTATCAGCAGTATCTGAGGGACATCCGCGGATTTAAGAAAGGCGGCAAGATCAAGAAGATGCAAGCAGGCGGCAAGGCCATAGTAAGCGGTCTCCAGGCCCTTATTAAGCCTGCCAAGCAGACCATCACGTCGGCCATCGACCCCACTATGGACATCGCAAGCAGGCTGTCCCAGCCCGATCGCATCAACCTCCTGCCGATGCCTAGCCGGTGGTTCCTTGATCCCAAGAACAACCCGAACGTGCAAAAGCTTGTCGAGAAGGTCCTCGAGGTCAACAATATGAAGCGCTCGGACTTTTACTCGGGCGCCTTTGTGAACCCGCGTACCGGCGAGGTCATGGACAAGAAGGTCATGCAGGACGTTGGTGTACTGATCAACCCGAAGACCGGCAGGCCTATGATGAGCGCCGAGAAGGAAACGGACCTGACGATCGGCGACCGCAAGAAGGGCTCAATCACCAAGTCAAACCTCGTTCGCAAGCAGCTTTACGAGACCGAAGGAGATCCGATCCTCAAGGACCTAGACTTCCTCGTGGCCATCGAGCAATCGGGTATGGGACACAAGTACGGGCTGGCCACTGAGTACGCCACGCCTGCCGAAATGTTCAATACCATGACGGGCGACAACCCAACCCTTAGGCCGAAGAGCCAGGGCGATGTTTTCGGGATCGGCGACATCGTTGGGCGCATGTCCATGAAGTCGAGCAAGATGCCTCACGACGTTTACGAATCCTTACTAATCGCGCCCAAAGGCTCCGACGTCCAGGGCGTCAAGCTGAGCAAGAAGAAGGGCGGCATGGTGAGGAGGCGCAAATGAAGCCGATCAACCCGTTCACTGCTAACCTACCCAAGAAGGCCGCGAAGAAGATCGCGAAGAAGCCCACGGCCAGCGAAGAGGCTTTTGAGCTTGCACGGATTCGCGCAGCACTGCCGATCGAAAAAGGGGGTCTTGGTTTACCTATAAACAACACGGCGGCTGATAGGGCCGCTGCTATGGGTTTTACCAAGGACACTTACCACGGCTCGTTGTACGATATTCCAAAGTTTGAAATTAGGAAGGCTTCGACTGAAAGCCATGCCGGTAAGGGTGTCTACTCCACAAGCAACCCTGAGGACGCAAGCCTGAATTACGCAAGCGTCTATGGCCCCGACCCCAAGGCCAAGATCGAGAGGTCGGCGGAGAGACGTGATCGCTATCCAAAGTTTTCGCTTGCCGCTCTGGAAGAAGAGGGCCTAACGCCTCGGCGTCAAGAAGTCCTGGCCAGCAACGCGATTAACGCAGAGAACCTGGGCGTCGTTTACCCGCTCAAGGTAAGAGCAGATCAGTCTGTCCATATCGACAAGCCAGAGGCTGATGTCTTGAAGGTCGGTCCGTTTGAGCGCTTTGACGAAGCCACGGAGCGGTACGTTGATACTGAAGGTACGCCGACATTCAGGAAAGCTCTTGATGAGTTTTCGGCGCTAGGCGGTGAGCCGAACGACATTTATGATTTTGTTCAAAATTATGGTGACGAATTAGGCAGGGTAAGCGCAAGCGATCTGTTCAATGCTGTCAAGAAATCAGCCCAAAGCACTGTCTTGATCGACCCAAACACGGACGATTACGTTTCTGGAGGCGTGGCTGCGGCCAACTTTCTTAAACACTTTGGCGTTGACGAGATTCGGCATACACCGTCGTTCAACAATCAGCAACTGAACATCGCTAAAGAGCACACAATCAGCCTGAATCCTGAGAATGTCCGGTCCCGCTTTGCCGCGTTCGATCCCTTCCGAAAGTCTTCGGCAGTCGCCGCAGCACTTGGAGTTGCAGCGCCTGATTTGATGGCGGAAGAGATTAAGGAACACGAGAAGAAAGCCGCTGGTGGCGCCATCAAGAAGGTGGCCAAGGCATTGACGGCATCGGAGCGCAAGGCCAACCTAGACAAGTTCCTCGAGCCAAGCGCAGTGCAGATGCGCCTTTACCACGGGACAGGCGCAACCGAGGGCGGCAAAGGCCAGGAGGCCATCCGACAATTCAAGCCAAGCAAGGAGGGGGCGCTTGGGTCCGGAACCTATTTAACGCCGCAACCTATCCTTGCAAACACTTACGGCGAGACTCCGGGCGGGTACGTTCTTCCGGTTTACGCTCAGCTTAAGAATCCGTTGATATTGCGCCAAAAAAGCCCAGACAGATACAAGGACCCGATGATTGAAGCTTTGGAATTGCTGGGTATGGATTCCGAGAAAGCCGCCAAGATGGTTGAGCGTGCGTACGAGACAAAGGGTTACATTGGTAAGGAAGTTGAGAGCAGGGCAAAGGCTGCCGGATATGACGGGCTCTTGGATTATGACCGCCATGGCAATTTGAGCGAGGTGGTTTCCTACAACCCCAGCGCTATCAAGAGCGCCCTTGGTAACGAAGGTACTTACGACACTTCGACCCCTCTGCTTAACAAGGCCGAGGGCGGCCTGATTCGCATGCAAGACGGTGGCGATCCCACGCAGATGTTCAACTTCAATCCCATGGCCGCCAAGGCTGCCGCACAGGAGCGTATGCGCCGCGAGGCCGCGGAGGCTAATCGGTACAAGAGCGTGATGGGGTCAACGCCCCAGGACCTGCTTAGGCGCATCGAGCCCGAGCCTGCGCAAATGACCGAGACGCCGCGATCTGCTATGCCAACCACGATCGATCGAGCCGTGGTGAGCGGTTTACAGTTTCTTGGCGCCCCTAAGTCGCAAGCACGAGGCATCAACCAGTTGTTAGATAAAAGCGTCGGCATGTTTGTGCCCGACCCTGAGCGCCTGTATCACGAAGCGTCCGAGGCCGCAAAGAAAGGCGACCTTTACGAGCTAATAACGGGCCCAGGTCTTGAGGCTACTCTTGGTTATATGCCACTGATTGGTTCAGGCGCCAAATTTGCCATGCCTGCAATCAAGGCGGCAGGAAGGGAGGTCCTTCGCCCAATCGATAGCGCCATGTTCGGACAGGGTCCACTAGCAGACGTTTTAAGGCTTTCCTCGCCCATGAATGTCACTGCTCCGGTCAGTAGGCTTGGGTTCTATGATCCCGTAGAAGAGGCGGGTCTTAACCTAAAGCGTAAGCAAGGGCCGGGGCAGGCCTTCCTCAATGAGCTACAACGGGCCGAAAACGTCAACAAGCAATTCCTTGAGCAGTCAGGGATCGCTGAGAGATTGCGCACCGCACCCAACATTACCCGTGAGGAAGTGCAAGCCATGACCAAGGGTGCAGTGCCCGAGGTGAAAGAAATTGTGCTCGGGTCCAATGTTGTACCGCCCAGCGTAATTGAGTTTGCCAAGGTCCACCTGCCAGACTTCAATCCCAGCAACAAGGACAGCATCGCCAAGTTGATCCAGGTTGCAGACCAGCGTTATCAAAAAGCCATGGCCGAGGGTGACCTGGATATTGCCGAGTTTGCGGAGCAGGCCGAAACCGAAGCCAAGAAGCTTGCAAGCCAGTATGAAAGCGGTAGTAAACCAGCAGACCGTCTGTCCAAGTACGCGGAATACCAGCTTCCCGGCGGCAAGAATTACCGCGAAGTGCTATTGACCGTGCCAACTCAGGAACCGAGGGCGCAGTTTTATGCGCGAAAGCAGGCTGACGGAACTTACGAGGTCATTGAGAAAAACGGTCAGGCTCCAATCTTGATTGATTTGCCCGATTACGAAACTGCCCAGCGTGAAATAGCTAACATGTTTGGCTCAGGAAAGCTGCAATCAGAGTCAGTTTTCCGGGGTCAGCACTGGCAAGATCCCAATGTGGTTTCTCACATCCGCATGAATGACCGCACCGACTACAATGGCAAGAAGGTGCTTTTCATTGAAGAAATGCAATCCGACTGGGCGCAACAGGGGCGTAAGCATGGATTCAAAGACGATCCAACATTAGAAGATCAATTCAATAAACTCGCTGAAGAGCATCGTAATGTAGTTGCTAAGCGTAGTGAATTAGTAGTTGATCCCCAGCGCCAAGATGAATACAAAGCTTTGGCTGACAGAGAAAATGTTCTCCTCAAGGAGATGAATAAACTTCACGATGCAAAGCAGTATGGCCCTCCTACTGGGCCATTTATCAAAAACACCAACGAATGGGTTGACCTATCCCTGAAGAACATCATCAAGCGTGCAGTTGACGAGGGCTATGACCGTGTAGCGTTCATCAATGGTAAGCAGTCAGCAGATCGATATGATCTAGCTAACTATGTGGACAATATTACATGGAACAACAAGCCACAAAATGAAATTTATAAAAAATATTTTCCTGAACATAAATCGGTAGTTATCAATACGCAAAACGGCAATCCGATTAAATTGTTTGTTACGCGTGAAGGTATTGTCAAAAGCAGTTTTGATAAACAGTTTGATGACAAAAAGCTAGACGATGTTGTTGGCAAGGATATTGCCAGGAAGATCATGGCTGATGAGTCGGGCAGCCTTGGAGGCCAGGGGCTGAGCGTCGGCGGCGAGGGCATGAAGAAGTTCTATGACCAAATCGTGCCAGACCGCCTGCGTAAGTTGGTCGGTAAGGATAATGTAAAGCACATTTCGGGCGCTGTTCGAGACGACGTTCCGCAGCCCCTTATTGAATATAACGCTCGGCGGGATCGGTATGAAGTGTTTGACGCTAGATCCGGCAATAGTATGGATTGGTTTGATACATTTTCTGATGCTGAGGACTTCGTCGCTAAGATCGAAAGTATTCCAGTCCCGCCTCAGCTAGGTTTCGATATTACCCCCGAGATCCGTGAGAAATTCAGCCAGCCCATCCCGTATAAACATGGAGGGGTGGTGAAAATGGCGGCGGGCGGTGCAAAGAAGCTCAAGCGTGCAGCCGAGGCCATTGCAAAGTTCCAAGACCCGCAGGCCACCAAGATCCAGGAGTGGCAGTGGAAGCCGCTTGCTGAGGTTAACCAGCAGCTTAAGCTTGCTGAAGTGCCCGACTATATCCAACGAGGATATGGCGACTTCATGATCGAGCAAGCCAAGCGTGCAGCGTCGGGAAATCTTGGGGTCCGTGACCTAATCAAGGCTTATGGCATTACACAGTCAAGCATTGGCCGTGGCGGTCTATCGTACGAAACTGCAACTAAGGCAGGCTTGAAGGTACCGAAAGGCGAAGGGCTGGTAAGGCCGGAGGGCGCCTTCGCTGAATGGCTCGGTTCCAAGCAGGGTCAGAAGTTCCTTGACGATGCCGAGCGTGGCGTAGTCAACGAGAAGGCCCTCGACGATATTCGGGCTAAGTTCGCACCCTTCGGCAAGGCTAACCAGCTTACCGAGCAGCTTCGGTACGGGGTGAACAATATGTCCACCCTGGTGCCTAAAATGCAGCAGGCGCTCGTTGGGACGTCCGATGAGTACCGCGACTGGGCTGAGAGTATTAAGGGCATAGCAGGCGCTAAAAGCGGCTTTATAGGCTCGATGCTGGGCCGTGGCGACTTACCTACCCTGGACGCTCGGCAGTTGAACCTGCACGCCCTGGACAGCCCTGTAGCCCCCCAGACGATGATGCAAAGGGGTAAGGGGCTAGGCGCTCGTGAAGCAGTCGATCGCTTGGCGGCTAGGCAGTCTGCACTTGGCCTTGATATTGATCCATCGCTTGACCCGTATTACCAGCACCTAGCGCATCACGCGGTCTGGGACAAGGTAGCCGACGAGAAGACGACCCACGAAGATCTTATGAGGGCGTTGCGTGGCTACAAAGAGGGCGGAGAGCCCGATACCGACGCTATGCGTCTTGAAATGATGAGGAAATCATGGCGATCGAAATGAATCTACCCCTTGAGGAAAGCCCCGAGGGCGACGAGACGATCTACAAGCTATTTGACGAGAAGCCCGAGGTCGAAGAACTCGAGGATGGGTCGGCTGTTGTCCGCATGACCGAGAACGACGGCCCCGAAGAAGATCCGCAGTTTTACGAAAACCTTGCAGCCAAGATCGACCCCAACACCCTGGACGATCTCGCGCTTAAGTACCTTCAGCTATTCGAGAAGGATATGGAGGCCCGTAAGGAGCGCGATAAGCAGTACGAGGAAGGCTTAAAGCGCTCTGGCCTTGGTAACGAGGCTCCAGGCGGCGCAACCTTCCAGGGCGCATCCAAGGCTGTACACCCAGTAATTGCCGAAGCCTGCGTGGATTTTGCCAGCCGGTGCATGAAAGAGATCATGCCTCCCGATGGTCCTGTAGGTACAAAAATCCTTGGTGAGGTTACCGAGCAAAAGCAGGACGTCGCCGAGCGTAAGCGCGACTTCATGAACTGGCAATGCACGGAGCAGATCGAGGAGCTACGGGACGAGCTTGAGCAGCTTGCAACCCAGCTACCACTTGGCGGCTCGCAGTACCTGAAACTTTGGTATGACGAGCAAAAGAAGCGCCCCTGCGCCGAATTCGTGCCCATCGACAAGATCCTGCTGCCATTCTCCGCGCCAAGCTTTTACACCGCCCAGCGCTGCACCGAGATGCAGGATATATCCGAGGAGGAGTTCAACCGCCGGATCGCTGCAAACCTTTACCTGGACGTTACCTATACCCGCGCCAGTATGGAGCCCGAGCCCACGGCTGCGGAAAAGGCTAACGAGAAGATCGAGGGCAAGAAGTCAAGCAGCGAGAACATCGACGGTGAGCGTCGCGTCTTCCATTCTTACGTCAACCTTACGATCGAGGACGACGACAAGGCTGGCGACCTTGCGCCTTACATCCTGATGATCGACGAGCAGTCCCGGCAGGTGGTCGGCCTTTACCGTAACTGGGAAGAGGGCGATGAGCAAATGCAAAAGCTCGACTGGCTCATCGAGTTCAAGTTCATCCCCTGGCGCGGTGCTTACGCGATCGGTTTGCCTCAGTTAATTGGAGGTCTGTCTGCGGCCCTTACAGGGGCCCTGAGAGCCCTTTTAGACTCTGCCCATATCAACAACTCACCGACCATGCTCAAGCTCAAGGGAGCCCGTATAACAGGCCAGAGCGTGCAGGTTGAGCCCACTCAGGTTGCCGAGATCGAGGGAGCCCCAGGCGTTGACGATATTAAGAAGATCGCCATGCCCTTCCCCTTCAACCCGCCTTCGCCGGTTTTATTCGAGTTGCTGGGCTGGATTACCAATGCTGCTAAGGGCGTGGTAACGACCAGCGAGGAGAAGATCGCCGACATATCCAACAACGCCCCGGTTGGAACCACCCAAGCGCTAATCGAGCAGGGTGCCGCGGTCTACTCGAGCATCCATATGCGCCTGCACAAGTCCATGCGCAAGATGCTGATGGTCCTCGGGAGGATCAACCGCTGGTGGCTCGAGGACATGCGCAAGGGCGATATGGTCGAGGACCTCGTCATTGGCCGCCAGGATTTTGACCGCAACACCGACATCGTCCCCGTTTCTGATCCGCATATCTTCAGCGAGACCCAACGCTTTGCCCAAAACCAAGCCCTGGCTGCACTCGCTAAGGACAACCCCGACCTATTCGATCGCCGGGAGGTCATGAAGCGGATCTTGAAGCAGATGAAGGTGCCCGAGATCAATCAGGTCCTGCCGGATGTCCGCGAAGTCAAGGAGATGAACCCTGCGCTCGAGAACGTGGCCATGTCCCTTGGGCAGCCGGTAGCGGCCTTCCCGAACCAGGACCATATCGCGCACTTGCAGACGCACTTGGCCTACGCCATGGACCCTGTCTACGGCATGAACCCGATCATCGGGCAGAAGTTCGTACCGGCCATGCTTGAACATGCCAAGCAGCACTTAACGCTCTGGTACCTCAAGCGGATGAGCGAGTACATCAACGCCACCGATGTCAAGGATATGGATACATTGAAGGTCACGCCGATCTTCGAGGAAGCTCAGCAACTCATGTCAGCGGTTGCAAGGCACGTCCATATCGACTCGGCCGAGACTTTCGAGCCGATGATGCCGATCCTCCAGCAGCTTATGCAGATCGCGCAGCAAATGCAGCCCAAGCCACCGGTACCGCCGGAGGTCGAGGCCCTTGTTCAGACTTCGATGGCAGAGACCCAGCGCCGAGCCCAAAAGGATCAGGGCGAACTCATGCTGAAGAAGGAAAAGCAAGATACCGACGTGGCGCAAAACGCCCAGAAGATCCAGGCGGATATAGCCATGAACGTCGAAGATAATTTGACCCGCCAGCAGATCGAGGCGGCAAAAATTGCCGGTGAGAACGCAGCACTCACCCAAGAGCAAGAGCGCACCGCTATGGCCGCGCAAGAGGCTGCACAACGAACCTTTGGAGTTTGAAAATGAGCGAAGCAATCAACATGCACAAGCGCCTTGCCATGGGCGAAAAGCTGACCGGCCAAAAGCTTAAGAACGGCGGCCGTCCTATGCCCAACAAGAAGAAGGATGAGTCGCCCAACCTGCGCTCTTACGAGAAGGAAGCACTTAAGCGCAAATGAACGACTTTTCGCAGCTTATCGGGATCATCAAGGGGTTGCAGGCTGATATTGCAACCTCCTTGGCGAACGGTAATGCCAACAGTTACGAGGTGTATCAGCGCCTCGTAGGTGAATACCGAGGGCTTGAACAAGCTCTGAAGGCTATCGACCAACTTTTAACGGAGGATCAGTATGACTAACGCTTCGAATGAAGCGGCGATTCGGGAAGCATTTCCTGAAGTTCACCCAGGTGCAGCACCCTTAGGCGCTCGATTGCTCGTTCAGATCAAGTCGCCCAAGAAGAAAACGACGTCTTCGGGCATCGTTTTGGTCGAAGAGACCAAAGAGGTTGAGAAGTGGAACAGCCAAGTGGCCAAGGTTATCGCTATCGGCCCCCTTGCTTTCCGTAAACGCGACTCGATGGACCCCTGGCCGGAAGGCTCGTGGTGCGAAATCGGCGAATTCGTCCGCGTTCCCAAATGGGGCGGGGATCGATGGGAGGTTGCGGTACCCGGAAGCGATGAAAAGGCGCTGTTTTGCATCTTCAACGACCACGAGATCATCGCCAAGGTCACGATGGACCCCTTGACGATGCAAATTTACATCTAGGTTTTGGGAGAAAACCGTGAATGCAAGCGATAAGTTAGAAATGCAGCTTAACGTCCAGGAGGCAAACGATGGCTCGGCCATTGTTGAACTGCCCGATAGCGTTGAGCCCATCGATCAGACCCCTCCGGAGCCGGATATTTCGGTCCATAACGGGTTTGTTAACAACAACGAAGACGACGACATCGACCCTTCGGACCCCGATCGCGAGGCAATTCGAGCCGCAAGGCGCGAAGAGCGCAAACTTAAGCGGCAATTGGGTAAAGAAGAGAAACGCCACAACTACCACCTGATTTCTTCGCTCAAAAAGCAGAATCAGGAGCTTGCCGAACGCCTTGCAAGCCTCGAAAAGCGCACTTCCGGGGCAGAAATGGCCCGAGTGGACAAAGCTATCGAGGATGCTGACGTTCGGTTGCGTTGGACGCAGATGAAATTGAAGGAGGCAGTCGAGTCAGGCGACGGTGATGGGGTGGTAAACGCCCAGGAAGCCATGTACGAGGCCAAGCGGCAGGTCGAAGCGCTGCAAAACCTTAAGCATCAGGCCTCCAGGCAGATCGAGACCTCGGGAATTAAGCCCCCGGACCCCGATATGCAGCGCCTAGCATCCGATTGGATGTCCAAAAACCGGTGGTACGACCCCAAGGGCCGCGATACCGATTCCAAAGTAGCACTTCAGATCGATAAAGCCATGGCCGAAGAGGGATACGACCCATCAACCGAGGAGTATTGGGACGAGCTTGATGAACGCTTGTCAAAGTACCTTCCTCATCGTTACAATCAAGGCAAGAGCAATAGTCGTCCGAGACCACGCTCTGTTGTAACGGGTTCCGAGCGGTCCAGTTCGAGCACCTCGGGTAGCAGCAACGAGTTTTTACTCTCACCCCAACGGGTGGCTGCGATCAAAGAGGCTGGAATGTGGGACAACAAGGAACAACGCATGAAGATGATCAAACGCTTCATGGATTTCGACCGCGAACAACAAAGGAGTGGAAATGGACGATAGGCTTAGAAAGAATTCTGACGCTGGCCGACGCACTCGGGCTTCCGAGGATCGACAGCGTGACGCACCTGAGGCAGGTTTTGCCTTTGCGGAGGAACGTCGCAAGATGTTCCGGTCGGAGTGGCTACAGGAGGCTCTCCCGACACCGCCGGAGATTCCCGGCTTCCACCTTTGTTGGCTATCGACTACCAATTCGTATGATCCGATTCACAAGCGGATGCGCCTGGGCTACGAGCCTGTTAAAGCTGATGATCTTCCCGGCTTTGAGCATCTAAAAGTGAAAGCAGGCGAGTTTGCAGGGTTTGTAGCATGTAACGAAATGATCTTGTTCAAGCTTCCAATGGACATTTATCAGGACTACATGACGCAGGCTCACTTCGAGGCGCCCCTGGAAGAGCAGGAAAAGATCCGGGTGCAAGTCGAGCAGTTGCAAGGCGCACGCGACTCAAACGGCAGACGGCTTGGGATGGTTGAGGGCGACGGGATGAATTTTGACCAACCAACTCGACCCCCGGTATTCGAGGGTTGAAACCTCAGGAGTCTGACAAATGAGTGCTACCTCTGCTGCCTTTGGCATGCGGCCTGCGTTCCACCCGTCTGGGTTGGACCGTGCGCAAGCAATCGCCAATGGCATTACGTCGGGTTACGCGACGAACATTCTCAAGGGTCAGCCTGTCAAGATCGACGTCAGCACCGGCGCTATCGTAGTTGCCGCTGCTGGTGACGCTTTTGTGGGCTGTTTCGCAGGCGTGGAATTCACCGACACCACGGGTCGTCGGCGCGTTTCCAACTACTGGCCTGCTTCCACCTCGGCCACCGAGATCGTTGCGTATTTCTACAGCGATCCCGCCATCGTTTACGAGATCCAGACCAACGCCACCATCGCGCAAACCGCGATCGGCCAGGAATACGATCTTGCATCGACGACCGCCGGAAGCACGACCACAGGTCTTTCTGCTTGCATGCTGAGCACTTCGGCTGCCGCAGCTAACGCCTCCGCCCAGATGCGCGTGATCGACATTGCGCCTTACCCCGACAATGCTTGGGGCGATACCTATGTCATCGTGCGTGCCCAGATTGCCGAGCATCAGTTCGGTGCCATCTACACGGGTTCGGCGAAGGCCTACCCCGTAACCATCGCTTAAGGAGGGCTAGATCATGGCAGCCCCGATGCGCAGTACCGACTTTCGGTCGATTGTCGAACCGATCCTTAACGAATCGTTCGACGGCATTTACGACCAGAGAGCCGATGAGTGGTCCACCGTTTTCCGTGAGCAAAACGGTATCCCCCGCAACTACCACGAAGAGCCGGTCCTTTATGGCTTCGGCGCAGCCCCTGAAATGCCTGACGGCACTCCCGTCACATATCAGCAGGGCGGCGTGCTCTTCCTCAAGCGCTATGTGTACAAGGTCTATGGTTTGGCCTTCGCACTGACCAAAGTGCTCGTGGAAGACGGCGACCATATCCGGATTGGTCAGGTCTATGCTAAGCACCTCGCACAGTCTCTCGTCGAGACCAAGGAGACCTTGGCAGCCAACGTGCTCAACCGTGCCTTTACCGCAGGCTACAACGGTGGCGACGGCGTTCCTTTGAACTCCGCCTCTCACCCAATCGTCTCGGGCACCTTCAGCAACCTGCTTACGACTGCTGCGAACCTTTCGCAAACGTCCCTCGAGCAGATGCTCATCCAGATCCGTCAGGCTGTTGACAACAACGGCAAGAAGATCCGTTTGAACCCGCTGAAGTTGGTTGTTGCTCCTGGCAACACCTTCCAGGCTGAAGTTCTGCTTAAGAGCGTTCTGCGTGCTGGTACCGCGAACAACGACATCAACCCGATCAAATCGATTGGCTTGCTGTCCGAGGGCGCTTCGGTTATCAGCCGTTTGACCTCGCCTACCGCATGGTGGGTGCAGACCGACGCACCGGAAGGCATGAAGCTGATGATGCGCCGTGCCCTTGAGAAAACCATGGAAGGTGACTTCGAAACCGACTCCATGCGTTACAAGGCCACCGAGCGTTACGACATCGGCTGGACCGACCCGCGTGCCATGTACGGTACTCCTGGCGTCTAAACCGGCGAGGGGCTTCGGCCCCTCTCCTCATAGGAGAGAAAAATGGCGTACAACAACAATGTGACTAATGCAGCAGGCGTACTGTCGGCGATCACCGCAACGATCGCTTATACAGACACCTCCGCGGTCACCATTGGCACGCTCCCCGCAGGCGCTCAGATCATCGATGTCAATATCGACGTGACGACTGCTTTCAATGCCGGTACGACCAACACGGTCACGGTAGGCAAGACGGGATCGGCTGCTGCTTATGTCGCTTCGACTTCCGTTGGCTCTGCTGGACGCGCTTCGGTCGCCACGACCGGCGTATACAGTGCCTGGGCTAACGTGGGTACCAGCGACGTTGACTATGCAACCGTAACCTTCAGCCAGACCGGCACAGCAGCAAGTGCAGGCGCTGCCCGTGTGACGATCGTCTACAAGTCGTTCGCATAAGGAGCGGATCATGGGTCAGTTCAAGCCGATGGTGAAAATGATGACCACCGAGCCTTCAGTGGAGTTAAAGCTGAAGAAGGGTGGCCATGTGCAACGTAAAGCGATGGGCGGGATGCCTGACGCTATGGGTATGCCTGCGGCTGCAAAGCCTTCAGAGCGTGGTATCCCCATGGCAGCACGTCGTGGTATCGCTCCCAAGATGACCGTGCCTAAAGGTGGTATGCGCGGTCCCATGATGCGCAAGAAGGGCGGCGAGGTTGAGTCCAAGTCGATGCACAAGGCCGAAATGGCCGAGATGAAAGGCATCAAGAAGGAACTCAAGTCCCACGAGGACAAGCCTGCTTCCAAGGCGCATAAAGGCCTTAAAGCGGGTGGTGTTGCAGCCTATGCAACCGGCGGCGTTATTCAGAAGCACGCTACCGGTGGCGTTATCCAGACGTTCAAGAAGGGCGGACTTCAGGACGACGGCAAGGCAGTGAAGTACCCGAAGGTGCCCGCTACCAAACCTCCGTACATAACGAAGCTTGCCGACACCCATAAAAAGGGCGGTCGGATTGCTAAGAAGGCCTACGGCGGCGCGTGCTAAACAGTGGGGGCTCAGGCCCCCGCTTCTAACTGGGGATTACCATGGCAGATGCAGTTGCAAGCCAAACATTGTTTGATGGCGAACGCATGGCCATCATGAAGTTCACCAACACGAGCGATGGTACGGGCGAGACCAACGTGGTTAAGGTCAATCCTTCCTCGTTGAATCCTTCGGAGGCTGGCGGTGCTTGTGATGCAGTCTCAATCACGAAGATCACAGCACTTACGCACGGCATGGAAGTGCAGATAAAGTGGAAGGCGACAACGCCCGTCATTATTGAGACGATTCCACAAAATAACGCTTATCAGCAAGATTTTGAAAAGATCGGTGGCCTTACGAATAACGCAGGCGCCGGTAAAGATGGGGCGATCACCTTCACTACGCTGGATGCCTCTGCGGGTGATACCTACACGGTCGTTCTGGAGATGGTCAAGCACTATGTGAACCCAAGGGGTTAAAAGTGCCAGCCAAGTCTAAGGAGCAGTTCCGCCTGATGCAGGCGGTGGCCCATAACCCCTCGTTCGCCAAGAAGGTCGGTATTAAGCCGAGCGTAGGGTCTGAGTACACCAAATCAAACGTCGGAAAGAAATCCTATGAAAAGCTTCCTGAACGACTTAAAGAGGGTGGCCCGAGTCTTGCGGTCGGCCGTGGCGAAAAGCTTCCGGTCTCTCAAGGAGCGGGTCTTACCGCCAAGGGTAGAGCGAAATACAACCGAGAAACAGGATCAAACCTGAAGGCTCCACAGCCCGAAGGAGGCGCCAGAAAGCGTTCCTTTTGCGCGAGAATGCAAGGGGTAGTGGATAATGCCAAGGGACCTGCTGAACGCGCCAAAGCGTCCCTACGGCGCTGGAAATGCTAAGGGGTAGCGATGACAACATCGGGCACGGTAGGCCAAACAGTCATCACGACGCAAAGCCTCATCGATCATGGGGCTCGTCGCAGCGGTAAGTTTGCCGAATCGCTGACGGTCGAGCAGGTCAACGCCTCCAGGCAAAACCTTTACTACCTGCTATCGAACCTCGCAAACCGTGGGATTCAGTTTTGGTGCGTCGAGCAGACCATCATCGGCATGAAGGCCTTGCAGTACATCTACGACCTTCCTGTCGGGACCGTGGACGTGCGCAATGTGCTCTACCGCAAGACGATGAGACCCTCGGGCTCTTACACGTCCTCGGCTGGCGGCACGGTTGCTAATGCCTTCGATGAGAATACCGACACCATTTGCACGCAGACTTCCCCAGGCGGGAACATTGCCATTCAGTACACGGGCGATACCTACGTCACGATGGTCGGCCTTCTTCCGGGCACTTCCTCGACAGTCAACCTGATCATCGAATATTCCTCCGACGGATCGACCTGGAGCACGCTCAAGAACCCGGGATCGACGGTCTTGGTGGACAACGAGTGGACATGGTTCACGATCGAGCCTGGGGTATCGGTACCCTATTACCGCGTGAGGGCCGTTTCCGGCACCCTGGTTATGCGCGAGGTCTACTTTGGGACCACGGTCACCGATATTCCGATGGCTAGGCTCAATCAGGACGACTACACGAACCTGCCGAACCGCAACTTCCCAAGCAATCAGCCCTTGCAATTCTGGTTTGATCGCAAGCTGGACCCCCAGGTTTACTTGTGGCCGGTCCCGAACAATAGCTTCGTGCAAATGGTCTGCTGGCGGCAGCGGCAAATTGAGGATGTTGGGGCCCTAAGGGATTCCATCGAGGTCCCCCAGCGTTGGTTTCCGGCCATTCAGGCCATGCTTGCCCATGCGATGAGCCTCGAGCTTCCTGACGTGCAGGAAAACCGCATCCTTATGCTTGAAAAGTACGCCAAGGAGGCCTTGTACGACGTCGAGCAGGAAGAGCGCGACAAGAGCCCGATCTACTTCGCTCCGAATATTTCGATGTACACCCGATAATGCCTAGATTCCTTGACACTCATGGCAATACGGTGCTCTCGATCGCCATATGCGGTCGGTGCAGCATGAAGAGGGCTTACGTCCAGCTTTCTTCGGACCCGAATTACCCTGGGTTGATGGTTTGCGACCAGGGATGCAAGGATCAGTTCGATCCCTATCGACTTCCTGCCCGACAAACTGAGAGAATTACGCTTCGGTGGCCGCGTCCTGATACGCCACTAACCGTAGACAACGACGCGCTGATCACCAATCCGTATAACACCTCGATCATTTCGCCCGAGCAGGCAAATGTCCCGGTAAACGGTAACATCGACGGCCTGGAAGACTGATATGCCCAACTTGCGAATCTCTGAGCTACCAACCGGAAGTGCTATAACGGGCACGGAACTGGTGCCGGTTAGCCAAAACGGCACGACTATACAAACGACTACCGCGGCGATTGCAGGTTCCATCAGTTTGAATTACCCGTTTATCACGGTAGGTAACCAGCCCTTGCTGACATTAAGCCGAGCTATCGGCGTCGGAGCGGGTCTTGGTATAACCGATGGCGGCGCCCAGGGGACCCTTCAAATCTCTCCGCAGGGCGCCTTAGCATCCTTGGTAAGCGCAGGAAACGGCATTCTGACTAAGTCCGGCACAACCATCACGCCAAGATCCTTAGCGGTCTCCGGTAGTGGCTTGGCCGTATCTAATGCAGATGGTACCTCTGCCGACCCAACCATATCGCTTTCCGGATTTGTCTCGCAAATCGCAGCGATTTCTTCTGGTTTTGGTTTCGTTGCAAGAACAACGGGTCCTGGCGCCGGTTTAGTATCGATTATTGGAACAGCCAATCAAATAAATATCGCAAGCGGCGATACAAGTCTTGGAAATCCAACAATTAGTATCGCAAGCAATCCTGTTTTTCCTGGTACCGGATCTGCTGTATTGCCATCGGGCACAACAGCGCAGCGTAGTGCTTCAGCGTTTGGCGCCTTGCGATATAACACCGACATTGGTGTTCTTGAGTCATATACGGCATCGGCAGGATGGGCAGCGATTGGTTCTGGCGGCGTTGGAGACGTTATCGGGCCTTCTTCTTCTGTTAATAATCAGATCGCGCTGTTTGATGGCGTAACTGGCAAGTTAATCAAGGCGGCAACAACTACAGGTTTGCTAAAAGCTTCTTCTGGGGTTATCTCCGCGGCGGTGTCAAGCACTGATTACGCACCTGCTACAACAGGGACCGCCACTCAATTATTAGGTAGCAATGGATCTGGAGGTTTTAGTAATGTCACCGTTGGGTCGGGTTTAAGCTATAGCGCAGGCACATTAACCGCCACAGGAAGCGGTTCTGGAAGTGTTACTAGCGTTGCTTTAACCATGCCAACAGGTTTTTCGGTTACGGGATCTCCAATCACGACATCAGGGACGTTGGCTGTATCGACCACCCTAAATGGGGTTCTTAAAGGAAATGGTTCCGGTTTCACGACCGCGACCGCAGGCACTGATTATGCCGCCGCAACAACGGGAACTGTTGCACAATTATTAGCAAACAATGGCTCCGGCGGATTCAGCAACATTACGGTTGGGTCTGGATTGAACCTTGCGGCGGGAGTATTAACAGCAACCGGAAGCGGTTCGGGCACAGTAACTTCCGTGGCGCAAACATTTACCGGGGGTATTGTTTCTGTCACTGGATCGCCAATTACGACTTCTGGGACCTTGGCGCTAACGATCGCTGGTACCAGCGGTGGCATACCTTATTTTTCCAGCGGAACAACTTGGGCTAGTTCAGGTGCCTTGGCGGCTAACTCAATTGTTGTTGGTGGTGGTGCCGGTGTCGCGCCGTCAACAATAACGACGGGTACTGGTGTTGTTACAGCGTTAGGCGTCAACACAGGAAGTGCAGGTGCTTTTGTTGTCAATGGTGGCGCGTTAGGGACACCATTATCAGGTACGTTAACAAATGCCACGGGGCTGCCGTTGTCTACAGGTGTAACTGGGAATCTGCCTGTTACAAACCTAAACTCAGGAACGTTGGCATCCGCTTCAACTTTCTGGCGTGGCGATGGTACATGGGCAACGCCAACGGCGGCCGCAACAATTCCTGTTAGCGATGAAGGGACACAAATAACGGCTGCGGTATCGTCGTTCAATTTTGTTGGTTCAGGTGTAGCGGCAACAGCGGTAGGTAATGCAGTTACTGTGACCATATCAGGTGGCGGAGGTGGTAGCGGTGATACTACAATCACAGGCGTCAATGTTGGTGTAGGACCAATTTATCTGGGCTCTGGCGTTTCGGTGACCGTCCCAACAAGTCAAAGCTGGTATGTGCTCAAACCCGGCGCATTAGCGACTTTGTATTAAAAGGAATAGTTATGTCTGCGTTAATCGTAAAAGGGAATGCTAGTGGTACTGGAGCCACTACACTTCAATCGGCTAATACTTCATCGAGCACGACGTTTACACTTCCCGGCGTGGACGGAACATCGGGGCAGTTTCTGTCTACCGATGGTTCTGGCAATCTGACTTTTACGTCTGGAGGTTCAGGAAGCGTAACCACGGTTTCGGTTGTTTCGGCTAATGGTCTAGCCGGTACAGTTGCAACCGCGAGCACAACACCAGCAATTACGCTATCAACCTCGATTACAGGCGTACTCAAGGGTGATGGCACAGCGATTTCTGCTGCGAGCGCAGGAACGGATTATGTGGAACCAGGAGGGGCTTTAGGTACTCCATCGTCTGGTACGCTCTCTGGTTGTACGGTAGATGGTACTAATGGCGTTGGTTACATCAACGCCCCGCAAAGCACGAACACAACAGTTGCCGCGACGGATGCTGGTAAGCACATTTACTTCACAGGCGGTTCTACGGCAACGCTTACAGTAAACACAAATGCAACAACGCCACTTGCCACAGGAACTGTCATTCTTGTTGTTAATGACAATTCTGGAAACTTGACAATTTCTGGTGCTGGCGTGACGTTTCAACTCGCCAACGGATCGACGGGTAATAGAACGGTGGCAACTAAAGGTATGGCAACAATGTTGAAGGTCGCAACCGATACTTGGTATGTTTCTGGAGCGGGGGTAACCTGATGGCTGGCGCATTAACAGCGGCAATAGCGGCGGCGTTTTCTGGCTCCGCCCCTGCAACGACCGACCCTTACTTTGATTACACAACCCTACTGCTTCCTGGGACAGGTACGAATGGGGCGCAGAACAATACGTTCTTAGACGGTTCTACCAATAACTTCACCATCACCCGCAACGGCAACACGACACAAGGTACGTTCTCACCGTTCAGTCAGACTGGGTGGGGGAATTATTTTGATGGTAGTAGTTATTTAGCAAACACATCAACAACATCTGTTGTTGCACCAGGAACGTCCAATTTCACAGCTGAGTTTTGGGTGTATGCAACAACTGATCAGCAATCGCAGTCGTATGGATCTGTATTACACATTGGATCGGGAGCATCAGGCGCATGGATGGTTTCATTGCTGTATTCATCAGCAGGGGCCATGAAAATAAGGGTTGGTACAACAGTGGCAGATTACGATTCAACATCGACAATTTCTACTAATCGGTGGTATCACATTGCATTAGTAAGAGAAGGGACTGGATCAAATCAAACAAAGATTTATGTCGATGGGTCTCTGTTTTACACATTCACTTTATCAGACAACCTTTCAAATTCTTCTGCCTTATATATTGGGACAACAGGATTTAACACTTCCGCTAGAAGGCTAAGCGGGTATGTCTCAAACGTAAGGCTTACTGTTGGAACCGCTCTTTATACAGGGGCATTTACACCAAGCACCACACCTTTAACAACCACAAGCCAAGGGGCCACAGCAACCCAGGTTGAGCTTCTTGCTTGTCAATCAAATCGTTTCCTTGATAACAGCAGCAATGGTTGGGTCTTTACCACTTCAGGCTCCCCAACCGTAGTCGCCTTCTCCCCATTCAACCCCACTGCATCGTGGTCTGCTGCGACCTATGGTGGGAGTGGGTATTTTGATGGTAGTGGGGATTATTTGAGTATTGCAAATAATTCTGCTTTTGACTTTGGTTCTGGAGATTTTTCTATTGAGGCTTGGGTGTATGTACCAAATGTATCTGGAGGCAAAGCAATTATCACCAAGGATGGTGCGGCCAGATCATGGATTTTTGTATTAAACAATGCGGACGCTTTGTTTGCAATCCCAGCTAGTACAACATCAACACTTACTAACGCAGTGCAGGCTAATACATGGGTGCATTTGTATTTCGGTAGAAGCGGAAACACAATGTATAAGGCCGTAAACGGCTCTGTTAGCTCTGGCGCTTGGACTACAACAATACCAACCACCTCAACTGCCGTTGAAATTGGAAGGCAAGGTGGATATGGAAGCCCATTTACTGGTTATATTTCTGGGCTTAGGGTATTAAAAGGTTCTGCGGCTTATACAAGTAACTTCACTCCGTCAGCACCTCCAACAGCAATAACTAATACTGTACTTCTCACCAACTTCACCAACGCTGGTGTCTATGACGCTACGAGCAAGAATGACTTGGAGACGGTGGGGAATGCTCAGATAAGTACGGCGCAGTATAAGTTCCCGCCTAGCAGTATGGCTTTTGATGGGACGGGGTCACCACCTGATTATTTACCCGTCATCCCACCGGTATCTGATTTTTATGCTTTTGGAACAGGCGACTTTACTTTTGAACTTTGGCTTTATACAACCACAGTGTCCCCTGCTTATCAAGCGGTATGGGATGCAAGAACAGCAGACCCTTCTTTAGGGTCTCATTTTGTCTTAAATAGTGGTAAGCCTACATGGTGGCTTAATGGGGCCAGTAGAATTCAAGGGGCATCAGCGTTAAGCATAAATACTTGGTATCACATTGCCGTTGCAAGAAGCGGAACGAGTACAAAAATGTTTGTTGGTGGTACGCAAGTAGGTAGTACATACACTGATTCAAACACTTACATTAGCAGAACAGTTCCAAGAATTGGCGCAAGTTTTGACACAACACCAGTAAATCCGTTTTATGGCTACATCCAAGACCTTCGCGTTACCAAAGGATACGCTCGCTACACAGCCAACTTCACGCCACCAACAGCGGCGTTTCCCACGTTATAGAGGTAGACCATGCAATACTGGACAAAGAACGGGTCTATCCCAAGCACTGAAACAGATGGTACTGAAGGCTGGCAACAGGCTCCTGCGCCTCCGACAGATGTGCCTGAAAACCACGAAGTCATATGGGCATCTGGAGCATGGCACGTACTAACCCCGAAACCAACAGAACCTGGGACATGGCGCTGGTATATAGGGCAGGGATGGGTAAAGCGAGCAGAAAAGGTGCCTTCAGAAGCAATACCCATTACAATCCCAGAAACCCTCACGACTGATCAGATTATCAACCTCACCACCGCACAGCTCATATAAGGCAACAATGTGTTCGGCTTTGATCCATTTTCAGCCTCGCCGTTCTCAGCGGTTAGCAGTGGCACAGGGCCAATTGATGCGGTAATTCAAGAGTCGGCCAACGCTGCCGATACGCTAGATGCACTTCTCGATGCACAAGCAGCCGTAGCAGAAACAGCTACAGGCTCAGACACAACCCAAGGCACAAACGTTATTGACGTTTCCATTTCGGAAACTGCTTCGGGTTCTGACGCAACTGCTGGTTCTGACTTCGTTGTTAGCTATCTCATCATTGCCGGGGGCGGTGGTTCGGGTGGTTCTGGCGCATCTCAGATGGGTGGTGGCGGTGGTGGTGGTGGATTCCTTGAGGCGCTAAATGCTTCGTTTGACCTAGGTACGGCTTACACGGTTACGGTCGGTACGGGTGGTGCGGCAGCGACAGTATCAACTGCTGCTCAAAACGGGGCTAATTCTGTATTCGCTTCACTTACTGCACTTGGT
>Ga0222714_10000307_pt1 | contig 58636 bp, 51 predicted proteins | sample C33_3DmetaG_FD_165048 | JGI IMG/M metagenome (GOLD analysis project Ga0222714, IMG submission 165048) | Estuarine water microbial communities from San Francisco Bay, California, United States - C33_3D | ecosystem: Environmental > Aquatic > Marine > Unclassified | place: USA: California... | reverse complement strand
GATTCATCAACTTCTTCTTCTTCTTCTTCTTCTTCACCTTCGGTGATTTCTTCTTCATTCAAAGAATCAAGAAGTTCTTGTAAATCAACGATTTCATCTTCACTTTCACCTTCTGCTACTGGAGCAGGTGCTGGTGCTTGTGCAGTTGGGTCTACAGGAGCTGGTGCTGGTGCTGGTGCAACTGGTGCTGCGTCAACTGGAGCAGGTGCTACTGGAGCAGGTGCTGGTGCAGCTGCATCAACTGGAGCTGGTGCAACTGGAACATTTGGATCAACTTGGCCTGCTTCATCCAATTCACCTTCTAGTTCAGCTAAAATTTCATTCAATTCTTCATCAGTAATTTCAACTGAATCATTTTCTTCTGAAATAGTAGTTTCATCCATTGTAGATTCATCTGCAACGGTTGATTCTTCTGCGATTTCGTTTTTTAGTTTTTCTGCTAACATAGCTTCTAACTTTGGTTGGAATGCTTCTTCCAATGCTGCTTTTGCATTTGCAAGTGCTGTAGCACGTACAGCCTTAGCGTCAGCAATAGCTTCTTTTAATAGATTTGACATATTATTTTCCTTATTTGTGTGAAGTTATTGAGGATATGAACTTCAATGAAGATTAATTAATTATATGTTGCGACAAAGGAAATGTCGTATTACTATTAAATAAATATAAATAAAAAATTGAAAGTATAAAAAATTATTGATATTTATAGTATTATGCCATACAAAATCAAAGGTAAATGTATCTACAACAAAGACACTGGTAGAAAATTAGGATGTACTGACGGTGATGTACAAAGATATTTACGAGCATTATATGCAAATGTACCAGATGCAAAAAAGAATGAAATACGAACAAAATTGACAGAAATATTTCGTAGATCATTCGCAAAACCAATTGTTGAAACTGCCGAATTAAATAAAAAGAATGTTAAATTCAGAGATGAATTGAATAAGAATCAAGGTTTAGATTTCAAACCATATGAAGTTGCAAAGATTGCAGAAATTACAGGTCCAGTAAATAATAAAAACGTTGGTTTTGGTATGGAATTAAGTTTTGATAAAGAATTTAATGAAAATACAATTAAGTTTGTTATTAAAAAATTAACAAACGAAGAAGACGATACAAAAAATTCTTTTAAATATGGTGTGTGGTATACTGAATATCAAAACGAAGAAGACTTTGATAAACCATCCGCTGAAATTCGTTACAAATTATCTGATCCAATTCCAAATGATACTGGAGAAGGTGAAATAAAAAATAAATTATATAGTTTTATAAAGAATGCAATTAAAATCAACAACTAATTATGACGCATTTAAAATCATTTATCAAAAAAGAAAGTGAAGAAAAAGAATATAGTATTGATGACTTTGATCATCCTAATGGTTGGGATTGGAAAGAAGTAGATATGTTATATGGTATGGGATTTGAACCAGAAGGCGATGCTAGAGTAGTTTTAAAAATAAAAAATCCAGACCGAATGGATGACATTACTTATAAAATTTATAAAAATAATGACGGTTACGTTTTATTAATAAATGATACAAAACATTTATTTAAAACATTCAATGATATGTTAAATAAAATAGATGAACTTGGTTCTGTAGAAGTTTAAAAAAATAAACCCCACTGTAAAAAGTGGGGTTTTTAGTTTATATATTGTTTACTCAGTTACTTTTAATTTCAAAATACTTCTCCAAGATATTTCCCATATCTTCATATAAACTTACCATTTCATTGTTTTGTTGTTGACATTTTGCAGCAGTTTTCTTAAACGCTTCAGACATCTTCTTCAATTCTTTGAAATGACGAACAGCAGTATTTTCTTGCATCCAATCTCCACATTCATTTAATGCATACGTTTCTGCATATTGAGAGATTTTATCAATGTTTTCTGCTACCTTCATCAATTGATGATATTCATAAAGAATCTTACCATATTCATTATAATTATTTACCAATTCGTAAAGAGCTTTCTTTTCTTCTTTAGTAAGAGTCTTTACTGGTGCAGGTGTTTCACTAACAGCTTGTGGTTGTTGTGATACTTGTTGAGGTTGTTGTTTAATCCCCAATGTTTCTGCTATTTCGCTTAATTTAATCATATGATATAAATATTATCTTAATTTGAAATTATTCTTTTTTCCTTCTTTAAACATATCTCCAGGACCTTTTTTAACTGGACTTGTTTTCTTATCAACAGGAAGATCACCGAGAATATCTTTTCCTTGGAATGCTACATCAATTTTCTTATTGAGTTTAATTCCTTTAACGTTTTTATTAACAATTAAATTTGCTAATTGAAGAAGTTCTTTATATAGATTTTTTAATTGAACAGTATCTCCTTTAGCTACATCAATTGATTTAGCCATTGTACCTAAATCAACTAACTTTGATAAAAAGAATTTTGCTCTGGATAATTCTTCCGTACTTAAATTAGACTTATTTTCTACTTCTTTAATTTGTGGAGGAACTGCACCAGCAGGAGCAGCACCACCTGGTGCTTGTGGTTTTCTTACACCAAACATTTGTCTTAATTCAAACGTTGCACCAATAATAGATGGCATTACAGCAGAAATTTGTTTTGCTAAATCGCTATATTGTTTAATATCTTCATTTACTTGTTGTAATAAAGCAGATGGATCTCCAATTTGTTTTCTAAAATTGGCAGAATTAGTGTTCAAAATATTATTGAGTGTTTTTAAGAATACTCTTAATTGTAACATTGGTGCTTTATCTCCAACTACACCAGTTGCTTTTGCATCAACAAGACTTTGAATTCTTGCAGCCAAATCACTAGCAAATAGTGGACTACTCTTAATTCCATTGATATGTTTAACCAATGAAGGTTTAACTTGTCCTTGATCTTGTGGTTGTTGTTCAGGAGCAGCTTGTTGTGGAGCTTCAGTAGGGGTTACATTTTGATTTATATAGTCAAGAACATTTTTGAATCTTGTTCCTTGACTTTGCATAAATGCAACAACATTTTCTGGCTTTTGATTGAACATTTTACCTAAATCAGCCAAAAATTCATTATATGCTTTTTGTTGTTCTGCATTTAATGCTTCATCAAGTGTTTCTTCGACTCCTTCGTTCCACTTTTCTTCTAAGTTTTCGTTTAACGATTTCTTTAAAACATAAGTATTGTTGTATGATTTGACGAACATACTTTCTTTATTTTCTCTAAATAAAGCCTTTGGTCTACCTAATGTATCTTTTGGACCAGTATATCCTCTAGATTTATAATATTGTGCTTGACGATCTGCATCAAATGCAACTCTATCTGCACGGGTATCACCAGTTGGTTTCCATGATGCTGCTGGAGTAGCAGGAGCAGTAGGATTATCTTGACCTGTTACTGCAGGTTGTTCCGGTGGCATTGTATTTCCTTTTGGAACTTCGTCCCATCTATTTGGTTCTGGACTAATTGGTTCAATATCATCAGGTGTTCTTGGTGCTGGTGGAGCAGGAACAGCAGCTTTTGTCTTTTTTACTTGAAATGCATTTGGACTAACTTCACCTGCATTATCAATAGCAGTTGATATAGCATTTACCGCTGCACCTCCTAAGCCAGCAAGAGCGCCACCAGCTACACCTTGAGTTAAACCAGACATTACGGCATCACTTGTACGACGACCTTGAATCTTTGCTAAAGCAGCATTACCAATACCGTTTATTGCGGCACCAGCAGCTTGACCTACTACTGGATTTAAACTGTAAGTTGCTGCAGCAACACCTGCACCAAATGATAAAGCAGCTAATAAGAATTTAATTTTACCAGGATTTTCTCTTATACCTTGAATGATTTTATCTTTAAGAGACTTCGGGACATTAGGAGTTTTTATTACGATGTCTTCGGCTGTTTTTTGATCAGGAGCAGGATTTGGATCAGTCTTAGCCTTATTATCTAAATCTTCAATGTCATCAACAATTTTCTTTTTTAATCCTTCAGTACCAGGATTTGATGCGCCACCAGAAGATTGTTTTGCTTTTTCAAATTTTTGTTTGAAACCTTTTAGTAATGATTCAACTCCTGCATCTTTACTATCTGCGGTTTGTGTACCAAATCCAGAAAGATTCTTTATTCCTTGTCCTGCACGAACTGCACCAGCTTTAACACGGTCAAAGAAACCTTCGTCCATGCTTTCAAGTAACATTTGTTCATTTTGATGGAAATAAATACCAGTATTTACACCCATATCATAACATTCTTTTAAGAATGATTTTGTACCTGAATCAAGACTTCTAAATTCTTTAGATTCAAAAAGAATGTCGTATTCTAATTCAGCCTTTAATTTAATATTTTCAATAAGAATGTCGTTCATATTATTTAATTTCTCCTAAAATGTCTCTGATTAAGTTTTCAACTTTTTCCCATTTGTTTGTTAATGGGTTTTTTACAACTCCTTCTTGTAAAGATTGTTCTCCAGATGGAAACATAAATGCACCTTTAGTCGATGGATTGCTTACAAAGTCAAATGCAATCAATTCAAAATCATCTTGAACTTCATCAGTACCTTCGTGTACATTCTTTTTTACACTTCCCATTCCTCTGGAACTAATACCTAATTTGATACCACAATTAAGTAATTCTTTTAAAATATTACCACTTGGAGTAGTTAGAATTTCTACTTCTCCCATTAAATCATTACCATTCCAGTACATTCTTTTAACGTTATGACTTACATTCTTTAAGTTGACAACGCTACTATCTGGATGATCTAATTCGCCTAAAGCTCTACGTTCTTTGATAAAATTTTCATCATATTTTTGAGCTTCTCTCATTAAAATTTCTTTACCATAAACTCTACCGTTTTGGTTTTTAGCTTCGGCTCTTTGTAATACACCTTGTACTACTAAAGGTCCACCTTTGGACATTGCTTCATTGAGAACGTTTTTGTCTACGTCAAATGTTATACAATCTACTAATAATTGTTTATTCATATTATTTATACTCCTTTTGTTGCAGTGTTTGTTGGAACAGCAGGTGCAACAGGTGTTGCAGGAGCTTGTTGTTGTTTCTTTCTTGCCGATGGTGTAACAACTGCGTTACCTAAAATCTTAATTTGGTATGGTGCTTTTACAAAGTATTCACTTTCTTTTTGTTTACCTTGTTCTCTTCCTTTTACTATGATAACATATTTTTCATAATAAAAGTCAATGCTTACACCAGAAACATTAACTATATAGTCTTTTTCTGGTTGACCGTATCCTTTTGATGCTCTTAATTGGACTTGTTTGTTTCCAATTTTACTTAAAATCTTATTTTGAAATTCACTCTTGTTTTGTAAAGTAGATTGTGATACTCTAGTTTCAAAATCAGTTAATTCTGGCTTAACATCATATAAATTTGGGTCACCTTGACCTTGTTCTCCACTTTGTTGTGGTTGTGCGTTTGGATCTGCGGCTTCATTTACTGGTTTTGCAAGAGTATAACCAAGTGCAGTAGCTACATCTGGTCTACCTTTTTTATTTTTTGATACCCATGTTGGTACTCTTGGAACACCGGCCGATCCTTCTCCACTACCTGCAGCAGCAGAAGTAGTGATTTCATCTACTACTTGTTTAATTAATTCTTTAATCTTTTGTTTAAAAGATTCATCTGACTTGATAATTTCTTTAGATTCTTCCATATTAAAGTTGATTTTTGATTTCTTTTATCAATTCATATGATAATAATAAAACCATTACTTGATTATCTTTAACGAGATTAAATTTTTTAACATTATCGAGTTGTTTTACAGTTTCATTAATTTTAATTTTAACAACATCATCAGAAACTTTAGATGTTAATTCTGACAATTGTTTCTTAACATTTGTTACTTCATTATCAATTAACTTCTTTAATGAATTTGTATTGCTGATACTATTAATATACTCTTTTAATAAATTCTTTTGATTAGAATCTAAATCTTTATATTTTTCATTTAAAGACTCAACTAATAATTTATAACTTAAAAGACGAACTTCTTCATTTTGTTGTTTATAAACACTAATTAATTCGTCTTCAGTTTCTTTATTTACTTTTTTAATACCGCACAAATTTTCAACAATACTAGTTCTAGAAGAAACAATTTCCTTTACATCAAACTTGGAATTTTTGTTAACATGATTTTCAAAAATTTTATATATTGATGCCAATACTTTATAATTCTTAATACTGGATTTGAATAAATCGTTGATAGGATAAATGTCTTTAATTTCTTTGATTAAATTATATTTTTCTGAAGCTAAAGATTTTTGATTGAGTTTATCTCTTTGTTTTAATACAATTTCAATGTATTTTTCTGCTTGAGTTTCATCTTTTGCAACTTCATTGACAAGAAAGTTGTAAAGTTGTAGTTCTTTGCCTAATTCTTTGTTTTCTGCGAAATATTTAAACAGAATATTTTTGGCAAAAGATTCGTCTTTACCAGATAAAATGTCGGATGTCACTTGACGAGTGAGCAATTCAAACAATATTCCTGTGTTTCTAAACTTTGAATGCTTAGCTTTGTGCATATAATTTAATCTTCGTTATTTTATAAATATAGTAAATTTATAGTAAAAATCATTTTTAATATACTATTTACATGGATTATTCAATAATATTTTTTTCGTCTAACATTGATAGACTTTTTGTTTCGTTTAATAGTTCAGTTTTAATTTGAGCAGTTGATTTTAGAAAATCATTTAACCCTTCTAAACTCAATGGAGATTTTGTTTTTGAATCTTGTCTCAATGGGTCTGTTTGAGATTTTGATACGTTTTCTTTGCTTCCAAGTGGATCGTATCCAAATGTATTATCTTTTCTTTTCTTATGAAAACCCTTTTGAGATGGTCTTTTATAGGTTCTCAATGATTTTTCTGTTAACGCAGGAGCTTCACCACCTCCAGCTTCTCCACCAGTTTCGCCACCACCACCGGCTTCACCTCCAGTTTCTCCGCCTGTTTCAGCTCCCATTTCACCACTTCCACCAGTACTTTCTCCACCTTCTTCTGGCTTAATTTTATTGAATGGTTTAGCTGGATCGATACCTTCGTCTTCAATTTGCTTGAATCTATAAGTTTGTTTAGCATCTTCAACCAAATCATTCTTTTGAATATCAACATCTTCTTCAGAAATTTTAAATACATTTTGATATATCCATTTCTTACTGAATAATTTAGTTTCCATCATATCTTTAGAAAGATTTACTTTGTCTTGCCAAATAGCAATCTTTTCCTTTTCAAAAATGACTGATGGATTAGTTAATTCCAAAGTAAAATCAACTAATGAAGCATCTTTATATCCTTGAGCATACAAATGAACCATAGCGATTTTATTTAATTCACTTATCATGATTCTTTGCACTCTATTTACTGTCTTTGCAAATCTTACATCTTCACTTGCAAGTGTAGCTTTACCGCTCAAATCTTCTTCATAACCCAAAAATGCTTTTGGAATCTTCAATGCAGCTAACATTTTATTACGAAGATATTCAATATCATCAATACCATTAAATTCCATACCACTTAATGGTTCAATACTAGTACCACTATCACTACCACGAACTGGCAAATAGAAATCTTCAACCATGTTTTGAAGATTAAAACGAAGATTATAATCACCTGTCTTTTCATCAATATATGGAACTTTTTTCATCTTATCCATCAATCGTTGCATATATTGGTCTACTTCTGAAGGTGGAATATTACCTACGTCAACTTTGAATATTCTCTTTTCTGGCGCACGCATTACACGGTGAATTAACATTGCGTCTTCCATCAATGATAATTGCTTCCATGCTCTTCTGCCACCTTCAATTATACTTTTACCATAAGGTAAAAAGTTACTATCACTTAACATTCTGAAATGAGCAACTTGATAATTTTCCAATTCTTCTAATCTACCACCTTCTGGTAAATTGATTTGAAACTTAACATAATTCTTATTTGTTAAATCACTATTTTCTACACGGGTAACATTATAAGCACTAATTGGTTCTACCATGTATACACCATATTCTGGACTAATATACATTTTTAAATAGAAATCTCCATACTTTACCAGATTTCTAGTCCAACTCCACATATTAAATTCAATATTTAAAATATCATAAAACAAATTATAAAGAATCTGTTTGATATTATCATTACTTGAATGAATAACAAGAATTTCACCCAATTCATTTTTAGTAACACATTCATCTGCATAAATGTCTAGTGCAGATGCGATAATTGGGTCCATATCCATGGTATCATAATCACGAAATAGTTCAATACGAGATGCTTGATAACTTAAAGTGAAATCTCTACTGTATTGATTATATGATGATGTTCTAATTCTATTAAAACGATCTCTAAGTGTATTACGGTCAGTAGCATACATCACTTCGTCTGTATCTACTACCTTAAGTTTCTTACCACCAACATTACGAATTACCGCATCAGTGGAAAAAAGTCTCTTTAATTTTGAAAATAAAGATCTTTGTTTTAATATTTGAAATTCTTCGTTTGCCATAATTTTATATTTATAAATATATTACAATAACCAAGTTAAGTTTTCTTTTTTATCGGTTATTTTTCCTACTGTCATTTGCCATGATTCTTGACTATTCATAGTTTGTGATTTATACACAGTTTGTGTTCCTCCAATTCGTGTAATGCCACCTAACATTGACCTATTTAAATCCATACTTTGTTGTCTTAATTTTAACGCCGTATCTCTTACCCATAATCCAATACTCATAGCCATCACTAAATCATCATTATAACCTTTCATTGCAGCTACTTTATTACCGTCCCAAATAAATACAGAAAGTTCATCTAAAAATCTTATTGACCTAACTTCTACTGATTTTTCTCTAAAATAACTTTCTAATTTAGAAATTAATAAAGGTCTGGTTTTTTGACTGTTAGTAAAACCGGGAACCATCTTCTTTTCATCACTATTTATTTTATTTGTTAATTGACGTTCAACGTCTACATATTGTAAATCTGCACTACTATAAAATGTATTTGGATATTGTCTGTCTATTATTTGCTGTAATACTGCCCATCCTATATTCGCATTTTCAACAATAAGCAACGCATTATTATATTCAGTAGCAACACTTACTAACATATTGCCATAATCTTTAGTTCCTATTTGACCTTTATATTCTGCAACTTGAGTTAATGATTCTACATCAAGCACTTGAAACGCACTATAATCTGCTCCATCACCTCTAGCAACATCTGCACTAACTATATAATTTCTACTATAGTCTGGATATTCCCAAATCCAATAACCATGATCCAATCCTCTCATTTCCACTGGATCTTTTACTTTACTTTGTTTATAAAAATCAATAGTAGCTACGTCAACTATACCATTACCAGTTGTAGCAAAATCACAGTCACATTCTTGAGCAGCACCTTTTACACCAGATAATTCTGTTTGTTTATCTCTCCAAGTTTGGTCTCTTTCGGGATGTAAATACCATGGAAGTTTGATTGTATTAAATTTATTTTCCTTTGCTTCTGCTTTTACCCAAGTTTGATGGAAGAAATTGCCTACACCGTTTGGGGTACTTAATATAATAGCTTTACCACCAGTACTTAATGTATATTGTGCAGATAACCATATTTCTTCAATGTTATCAATAAATGCAGCTTCGTCAATAATTAACAATGACAACGCAGAAGAACGACCTGATGTTCCAGCAGAAGAAACTGCTTTAATTTGAGAACCATTTGTCAATCTCAAACTTAATCTATTATCTTCTTGTTCTTTTACTTTTAACCAAGATGGTAAGTTATCGTTTGCAAATCTTACACGGGTAACAATTTCTTTAGAAGTTTCTTGGTTAATACTAATACAAAGAATATTTTTATCTTTATGAAATACCATTAACCATAAACTATAAGCAGCAGTTAATGTACTTATACCCATTTGTCTTGACTTTAAAATAATATTGAAATCAAAATTAACCAAATCGGTTAATGCATTTTCTTGAAACGGATACAAATCAAAATTAACTGTTCCACGAATTGGATGTTGAATTTTAACATACTTCTTCATGAAATAAATTGGATCTACAAGACATTTCTTGTATTCCTCTTTAATTACTTCTTTTAGAGTTTTTTGTGTACTCATTTATTCAATTTTTCCAAAACCATTTGTTTGGCTTTCTTTTCAATTTCAGGATTATAGTTAATTTTAACTAATTCTTCATTCGCTTTTTTAATGTTATCTTCAACATCTTGTAAATCTTTTTTCAAATCAGACAATACTTTTTGTACTTTATCTGTATCATCAGTCCAAAATTCTTGACTGCCATCATCGTTAAAAAATTGTAATTTTTGGTCAGTATTTTTTTCCAAATACTCAATGCTTTCTATAATATTTTTTTTGAAATCTTTCATTTCAGAAAGTAAACTATTATATATTTTATATCTTTCATAATCAGCATAAACACCTAGAGTTTTTAATTTACTATCAAACGAAATGCTACAATCATAACATTTACCTGTTTTTGGGTAAAATCTATCATCAAGATAATTACCAAATTTCATATCTGCATTGCAAATACTACATCTTTGTTCAATTTTTATATTTGCTAATTTAGATACTTTTCTTTTACTTCCATTTTTCCATATCCACTTATTACCTTGTCCATCTTCCCATTCTTCACCCTCTTTTCTTTTACTATTATTTAAGTTTGGATCATAACCAACTTGTACGAATGGACGATTTCCATCGACATAATCTTTTACTATGTCGAGATTACTTTTTCCTGATGCTCTTTTCATAACTTTACTTTTAATCTTTCCAACTCTTTCTTAAAATCATTTAAGATTTCAGTTTTTTTATTTTTATAACGAAAAGTATTACCTTTCACTAATTTAATTAGTTTTTCCAAAGTGTTAATATCATTAAATGTTACATTATCGCCAAATAAAAATTTAGCAACATCATCCATGTCAGTATAAACAGTTTTTATATTTTGTTTTTCTTGTTTACCTTTTGCATTTGTTATAACATCTGCACTTTGAAGACCTTTTTTCCAATTAAACTGATATCTTTTTTGTTTATTTGGATCATCAGTTGGTTCATAACTATGAGACATAATATTCATCAATAGAATATTTCTTAAAGCAGCTTTATACTTAGAATCTGGTGCTCCAGATAAAGATTTAACCATAAAGTTTAAATCTCCTATCATTAAATCAATTTGAACATAACCATCTTCATTTGGAATTTCAGTGGACCTTATTGGATTGCCATTTTCATCAACTATAGGAACATTTAAATGCAATTGGTCTAATCCAGTATTTATTTTAAAAGATGGTGTAGGTACATTTGGTTTATTTGATTCTACATAAATTTGTAATTTATCATAAAATCCTTTTTTATCATAATCATAATTTACACCTAATAATTCATTTAATTGATTTATAGATACAGCAATATCAATGTCTCCTAATACTGGTTTGGATTTATTACCAACAATTTCATATTTTAACTTGTCAAGATTCCAAATCTTCAATCCGTTTTTGACAGTAGAATCTAAATATTCTTTTGGTAAATCACTATTAGCAGCAACTGCGTTTCCACCTTCCGTTATTAATAATTCTTTTAAAATATCATTAACAATCTTATTTCCTAAATCTGCATGCTTTTTAATTTTATCTATTGACGCTTGAGTTTCCGGTGTAGTTGCTTTCTTTTCTTTTTTTGCATACTGTTCAATCATCTTTTCTGCATATTTATTTTTAATTGCAGTGATAAATGATTGATAATCAAAACCTAAATCTGTCAAGATTCCATTTTTATCAAGTGTTTTTGCAAATCCAAGTACACCAGTAGTTAAATCTTTTAATTTTACATCGTGTGGGTTTACACCACTATGTGCAGATAAATTTGGGTCAACATTTGTTATTTTTTTACCAAATAATTCAGCTAAAAAGTCTGCTAAATCTCTCAAAAATGTAGTTGGATTAGTTGAAATTAATTTATCAACTACATCTTTTCTTAACATTGGAGATACTATCTTACCATCTTTAAATTTAGCTCTAACTCCAGTATCACCAATTCTAATATTTAATACTTCTGCTAATGCAGAATACATTCCACCCATTGTAAATCCTTTTATACCTCTTTCAGGTGTAAATCTAGATGCAAACCAATCTTTATATATTTTTGTAGTATATAATAAATCTAATTGTACCCAATTGTCTTCATCAATTTTAATTACTATTTGTTTACCATCGGATCTTTTAGAACTTTCAATATCAATGTAATTTTGACCACTCTTTTCAATAAACTCAATTACATTTTGAATGTATTCTTTTTTCTTATCACTACTTTCTTCAGCACTTTCAATTGGTACTACTACCATTACATCAATATCACCATAAGTTACTTGTTTTTTATCTTCTTTGTCTTTTTTATAATAACCAGCCGAACCTAATACTTGATAATCTTTAATTGGTGGAAGAGATTTGTCACTTAAAAAAATATTCAAATCATCCAAGAAACTTTTAAATTTATCAGTAGCTTTTTCAATTGTATCTGGTGTCAAAATAGTTTTTGAAGTCAATTCTGGTTTTAACCATCCACCTTCTTCAATTGGTTGTTTATGAGCTGCTCTATTTGCTGCACTAAATTTGGAACGGGAAACATACTTAATATCACCTTCTGGATGTGAGAATACATAACCTTCGCCTCCAGGTTCATTGCCTATATATGATTTAATTTCAGTATCTTGATTGTCTATTTGATTGATTATTTCTTCTTTTACTGACATTATTTCTACTACAACTTTCCATAATGAATCAAATCCATCTCTATTACTATTAACATAATCGGTAATCTTCTTCTTCATTGCTCCTGTAAGATTACTTTGGTCAACCCAATTTAAAAAATCATCTCCAATATTTACCAATCCAGTATCGACTTTACTATTTAAATATTTATATAAAATATCTGGAAAATTAGTCATTTTCATTCCAGCTAATTTAGAAGGATTTAAAAATTCATCTATATTTCTAGCGTGTTTATTAATATACAATATAATGTCTTTTAATTTTTGTTCATTTACATCAGGAGGATTATTAACCGAAATTGGAGGTATTACTAATAACTCATTTCCTTGAAATACATTATAATTAGTTATTGTACTTTCATTTCCAAAACTGTCTACTTCTCTATGAACAACAACTGCGGCTTTACTTTGATTAATTCTTCTTCCCAATTCAGAATCAACTTCTACCGCATACGTTACAATATTTGGTTTAAATACATATCTTCCATTTTCAATTAATGGTGTTTTAAAATATAATAAATCCCCTTTGAAATAACCTTTAAATGTAGATGGAATAGCAGATTCAAAAACGCTGAATGCTTCTTTCATATTTTGAACAAACAATCTATATTCATTTGTTTTTACGCTTTTACCTCTGTTCAAAAACATTTGTTCTAATTCTTCTGGAGAAGTAGGTCTACCATTATAACTTTTCGCAACAAATCCACTTTTGTCTGTTAATACAAATTTACCTTCGTCATTTCTCCCAAATACTACTGCAGGAGAACCATCCCATTTCATTGTAACGTTTTTATATCCTTCTTTCTCCAATTCAATAAAACTTTTTATAGAACGAATTGCTCCTTTAGAACCTTCCCAAAATATTAAATCTTCTGCATGGTCTATACGAGCACCTTCATTTAGTATATTTGATACCAAAAATTGTTCCAAATTATTCAGCTTTGTCATATGGTTTTAAAAATGTTTTATCAAATGTAGTTATTGCTTTTTTGTAGGAACTTTTAGTTTCATCTAGGCTATTATCAGTAAATTGCCAATTCCAAAACAATTCATTCGGTGTTTTGAATCCAAAAAATTGAAGTACTTCTTTTTGAGTTTGGGTAACATCTTTACCATTCCAATTTTGTCCAGTTGCAATAAATCCTGAATCAATATTCTTGACAATATTACTTTCTCCTAAAGTGGAATGTCTATTTTCAATCCAAGTCAATCTTTCAATTAACTTTTGATAGTATCCGTTAGCTTGACCCCATCTAATACTTGCAAAAAAGACTACACAATCACTTTCAAATAACTCTTTACTTATTTTCCATAATTCATCATTTTTGTTATTAATACTAGCCCAACAACGATGTTCTCCAGTTGGATTTTTTTCTTTATCTTTTAAAGATGAATCTTTTGTACCACAATGATTTCCCCATTTTGACGATACATTGCCTTCACACGGAAATATATTCAATTTAGTTGTATCTATTACTGATATTTTTTCTTTGCCCAATAAATCTTGAATTTTAATAGCTAATTGTGTACTTTTAGCACTATCATCTTTGTGACCACTCCATCTATTACTTGTGGTAAGTAATAATACTTTGTTTTTACCACGCAAATAATCAATAGTTTTTTTATACTTTTTAGCATAAAAATCCATATCTTGTTCACTAGAAGGCAATTGTGCTTCTAAAAGTAAATCAGCTAATTTAATCATTGTAATATATAAATAGATTTAGTAAAGAAAAAACCCCACTTATTTCTAAGTGGGGTTCGTTGTTTAGCGTTGTTTAACCATTAGGGAAGGTAGCACCAGTTGGTAGAATGTTGAAGTCAAGTACGATGAATTCAGCAGTCTTAGCTGGTTGTAGATAGATTTGTCCGTATAGGATATTTCTATCAACCAAGTCAGGAGTATTGTTTGTATCATCCATTACAACTTGGAAGGCGTACAATCCACTACGTTGTTGTACAGATTCCAAATATGGATTTACGATACTCAAGAAACGGTTTCTTGTAGCAGCAACATTTTGTTCGAATACCAAGAACTTACTGCTACTTGCGATGAATTTCTTAAGTGCGATTAACAATCTACGAACGTTTACTCTATCAAGAGCACTTGGTTGAATTTGAAGAGTCTTTTGACCCCATACACAGATACCTTGACCAGGGAATGCTGCGATTGGATTTACACGACCTTCATATAGTGTATCACGTTCACTGTGAGTAGTTCTATCGAGAACTTGAACTGCTTGTGCGATTCCACCACGGTTTAAACCGGCTGGAGCGAACCATTCAGCAGCAGCATTATCATTAGCAGCATAAACTGATGGCATTACTACTGATGGAGGTACACTTACAATCTTATTCAAGTTTGTGTCAAGAATCTTAACCCAAGGATAATAAGTAGCAACATAGTTACTATCAATTGTAGACACATCATTTACTGCTGCGTCAATCAATCCTACAGTTTGGTTACTTGATGGGAATACGATGTTATCCATGATATAGAAACAATCACCACGAGCTTCACACATATCTGTTACCAAATCAGTAACATAACTGTGTTGTTCATGGAAAATACCAGGAGTTACAATCAAGTTGATGTCAAATTCATCTGCATTTCCAAGAGCACCTACACATTGTTTGTATGCAATTGAACCTGCACTGTTGATATTTGTACAATTCAAACCTTGTGTATTACCTGCGATAATGTCAGAACCAACATTAATTGGAATTGCTGGAGATTGACCATCAAATCCACCTTGGAATCCAACTACGAACTTACGCATCTTAACATAAGTAGCTTCATTGGTTGCATCATATGTTGATGGAATACTACCACTTAGTGATGCAGCAAGTAATGAACCTGTACCAACATTTGAACTTGTTGATTCCAAATCAAATGCGATATTTGAACCTACAGTTGCACCAAATGGAAGAGGAGCAAAATATTGTTCGGTATCATTCTTTACTCCTGCATTAGCAGAACTTGTTGGATATAGAGCAGTCAATTCACTATCTGCACCAAGTGGAATATCACTGATTACTGTACCAGATGGATATTTTCCTGGAGCTAATCCATAAATACTTGCTTTACTATATTGTACTACTGGAACATAATTTCCAATTGTATTTCCTAATGGACTTACATAAGCTTCATTTCCATAAGGAACAGCAGCAACTGGATATGGTACAGTAGCCATTTCAATTCTAATATACTTACTGAGATTAGCATATGTACCGAATTCAATAATTTTTCCAGAATAAGTGATGAAATTATATCTATCACCGATTCTACGAGCAACGAAATTAGCAGAATCTGGGTCAAGACTTAAGTTTTGGAAAATTTCCAAATACTTAGGTTTCTTATCAGTATCACTATACTTTCTAACTGAAAGTGTAAATGAACCCCAATCACTTCCTGCAACTGTACTTGATAATTTTACATTACTAATTTCAATCTTATATTGAGTATTAGTATTTGTACCATCACTTAAAGTATGTACTTTAAATAATTGATACTTAGTAGTACTTCCACCTGTAGCTGTGGTTCCCCAAGGAGCAATTCCTTGTGAAAGAATCCAAGGTGTGGATGCATTAGTTAATCCGTATTGAGAATCACCAGCATTTAGATTAGTTGAATATTGGTCGGTTAGTTTCAATACTTCACCAGTTGCAAATGAAGCAGATGGTAATGTAGCACCGTAGATTTTCCAACCTGGGTTACTACTTGTTCCACCATTCAATTCATCATTAACTTTTTGGATTGAATCTTCAAATATTTTATATAAATAAGCTGCTTCAATTTTTGCACCGGATACTTGGTCGTCTTGATTTCCGACAGTTGGATCATTTCCAAATACATTTGTAATGTAATTAGAATCTGCTGGATTTAATGAAAAATCATAATATCCAATCAATGATGTATTTTGTGTCAATCTCAATTGGAAATCACTCAATGATGTTGGATTAGTTGAACCACTATAATTTCCTGATGTAGCAGATTTTTGACTTAATGAAGAACCACTAAAACCAGGAGCTTCAAAACTACTATTTAATGTTCCATATTGAGTATTTGATAATACTGCAAGAACTCTTGGTTTGTTAGCTACTGTTCCTGGGTTACATGGATCACCAGGTTGAGTAAATAATTCATTAAATACTCCTGTTATTTTACCAAATGAACCGCTGATTACACCTTTTAAGTATACTTGCACTCCACAACCAGTTGAAGATCTTTGAGCAAAAATACTTCCACTTACCAAGGTTAAATCAGTACCTACTAAATTACCATCAGAATTTGTTATGGATACAGAATTTGATAAACTAGCAGAGAAATTAAAAACAGTATCAGTCGATTCAGCAATTGCTTGTAACAATTTTGCATTATTACTATAACTACCATTTCCTTGATATGACGAAGTTACATGTGAAGTTACAAACGGTGCTGAACCTATAATAAAACTATAAGTTTGGCCTGAATTATACAAACTTCCATTTGGTGATGTTACACTTAACGTTGTATCATCTGCTGCAGTCGAATTGAATTTTGCAGTAAATGATGCGCCTGATACAAATGATAATGTACCATTATCAGGTGTACTTCCTGATAAATAAGTAAATGTACTTGAAATAACATCACTATCATAAAGAACATATGATGAACCACTGTTTAATGCACCTGCAGAACCACTTCTTGCCCATGTACCTGGTTGAGCCCAGATTACGAATGGATTGATTTGTCTATATCCTGTTAATGCGCCTACACGACAAACGGTAACAAAACCTTTTTCGTTAAGATATTCTTTTGCAGTGTATGGTCCATAGTAAACACCGTCAGCAACACCGAACTTTTCTTCTAAATCAGCGGTATTAGTGATTAATGTTGGTGAGAACCCTGGTCCTTTTGCAAATGGTGCAACTACAACTGCGCCTATTTCGGCAACACCTTGTGCTACTCCACTTAAATCGTTTTCTCTGGTAAATACTCCTGGACTGACTATACGGTCAACAGGACTAAATTTTCCTCCTTCAGTTATTGGCATATGTTAAATTCCTTTCAAATGTAGAAATTTTATTGAAAAAATCTAAATATAAATATTCTAAAAAATTTCAAGATGTTAATATTTATAAACAATTTTAAAATTATTGATATAAAGGAAAAAATCTTCGACCTGTTCCTTCAACATAAACAGGAGCCCAACCCCAAAAAGTTTTACTGCCTATACCACTTAAATCTTGACTCGTTCCTCCACCATTTATTGTAAATATATAAGCATTTGGATCAGTTAATCCTCCTCCACCAATACTATAATCGCCTTCACCAACTAAATATAAATTTGGTATAATTGTTTTATTTTCTAAACCAGGAGTCTTTAAATCAGAAACAAATGCGCTATATTTCTTTTCAGGATATAAAGATGATGTATTATTATAATAAATAAAAGATAATACCATTTCTTGAGCTGGAGTTAAGGTTATTGAACCAGATTCTTCAATAGAACCACTTCCTGGACCATCAAAACCAGCTACTCCTGCCCATTCAATTTGTTGATATGGATAAAAATTAATCGTATTATTTGTACTTCCTGATGATACTAATCTTATACTAAAAGACCCAGATTCAACGGATGAACTAATATGTACATTTAAATTTCCATTTGTATGTAAATGCCAAAAAGCATAATCTGATGAACAGGTTATAGATGAAGGTGATCCACTTAAAAATGATGAAGTAAATGAAAATTCACCTTGTCCAGCAGGTCCTGTCGGAGACGGTATCCATATCGTTTCATAATCATTAGAACTACTTTTTGCCAAAATATAATTTATCGCACCACCGGCTGGTATTCCATTGTTGGCATAACTGGAACTTAAAGCATAAGAGCTACTTAATGCATAACTAGAACTTGTTGAATAACTAGATGAAACTGCGTAACTAGCTGTAATTGCTCTTGACGCACTAATTGCCCAAGATGACGTACCAAATAAACTTGAAGTGATATTATATGAATAAATTGAACCTGTAACAGTTAAAGACCCAGTGATTCCCGCACTTCCTGTAAAAGGAAATCCACTTCCTGTACCTCCTGCACTTGCACTAATAGTTACAATTGGTCCTGAACCACTAACTATTGTTATTCCGGGTCCGCCAATTATAGAAGTAATATTACCTGCTCCACTTCCGGATATAATACTGCCAGATGCAACTGCACTGGAAGTCATTACACATACTTGTTTAGAACTATCGTCCCATGTCAAGAAATATTTAAATGGTGCTGGTGAATCACTTTTACAAGGATTTTGCCAATTAATGCTACTTGTTACATTTAAAATATTGGTATTAACTGTTCCGGCTGTTATGATATTAGTACTTCCAAAATCAGGTGGAGTACTACTTCCAGAAGGATCAAATACTTGGACAGTTCTTAAATTTGTATAAGAAAGATTTGAATTGATATCATATAATTCGGATTTTATTTCAAATACTTCATTAGGAACATTTACTGGAAATGGTATTTTTACATAATAAGAATTACCTGTAAATCCATATATTTCGGAAACTTTTACTGATAAATCTGATATTATTATTTGTTTGACATTTTCAGGATAAACAACTAGAGTTCCATATAAATCTTCTGGAAATTTAAATTCAAAATTTTGTTTTTGATCAAAGTATTTACCTGTGGTACTTCCACTATAAACAAATTCTGCAATTAAAACTCCTCTATTTGGGTCATATCCTAAATTTTTATTTATATTTGAAAAAGAACTGGTAATGTAAAATTTGAGTTTTGATATTGCAGATAAATCTTTTTCGATTATAGACGTTCTAAATGATAAAGAATAATCAGTATCTTTATAAAAGTTAAGAAAATTACTGTCGAAGTTTGACCCCGATTGGACATTTTGTTGGTCTTGACTAAATGGTAAATATGATGTATTTCTATTTGTAAAAGATGTATTAGCTTTTACTATTGCATAAGTGCCATTTAAATTACTACCTGATATTTTTAAACCATTTACAAAAGTTTGATTATCATATTTCAAATTGATATCATTCGAACTTGTAAACCAGAAATTATTTATATGAAACTGTGTAAAAAATACACCCAACCTTTCAAATGCTTTATTTGGTGTAACAGGATCTTTTAATATTTCCGTATCTCCAAATGTTTCATCTATTATAGATTCAAAATCACCTAATGTTCTTAAACTTTTTCTATATACTTTATGTTTAGCAGGCTTACCAGTAAAAGTATTTATATTTTTATAAATTATCTTAGCATAAGAAAATTTCTTAAATTGTTTTTGTCCACTTAATCCCAATGATTCTTGAAGATAACTTCCTGATGTGAATAAACTTGGACTGTAAGTTATATCATTATAAATGATTTTATAATTACCGTTCGTAATTGTTGCTACTTTATTGTTATAAGTGAATGGCGTATCTAAAATTAACGTACTAATATTTAATACGTCTTTAATTAAAAAAGAAGAGGTAATATTAACACTCACTTCATTAAAACTTGCAAATTCTTTGATTTTATTTACATATATTTGTACTTGAAAGTTTTTTAGACTTGAACTAAAATTTGCATTTGTATCAATTATTCTATAATCAACTAAATTTTTTCTATAACCAAATTTTTCAATATCAAAATCAACTTTAGGTTGTATAGGCGTAGATAAAAAGCTACCAGTTATTGTTTTAGGATTATTTTCAACAGAAGAAGAAACAGCAAATGATAATATTGGTTCTACTTCAATAATTGGTTGTTTATAAAACCTAATTTTTGAATCAGTGACTTTAGTTACATTTATATTTATATTAGCTATCCATCTTACTATTTTGTCATCAACAGTAGTAGAAACTATTATAATTTTACCAGAACCAACTGAATTTTGTTCATAAACATAAATTGATAATACTATAATTCTTTTTTGGGTCAGTTCATCTACACTTATAGCTTTTTCTATGAAAAGAGGTATTCCATTATTATCAAAAGCTTCGACTTGAATTTCTGCACCTATTTTAAGTTTATCGCTTCCATTGATTACCAAAGCATTTTTTCCCACAAAGAATTCTGGTGAAAACTCTGTGAGATTAAAATACTCAGATAAGTATGTCTTATCTTCTATATTCGGAACTATACTGGATAAACCTAATATTTGACCTGTCTTTATGCTGGGCATATATACTATAAATATATATACCCATTAATTATACATAATTAACTTTAGAAAACCCATTTTCTTTCTTAATCTCAAGTCTATTGTCAACCATGTCTCTCATACTATCCAAATGACTAATAATCCACACAAAGTCAAAATTGGTCTTTAAGAACGCAAATAGAGCACCCATAGACGATAAATTATCAGCATCTGCACATCCAAATCCTTCATCAATAGCTATAAAGTTAGGTCTTGGAAGATTGCTAATATTAATCAAAGCAACTCTCATTGCCAAAGAACTAACGAATCTTTCCATACCGCTCGCCAATTCCAATGGCCACTTTTTATCTTCATAATTAATATGAGTAGTAACATTCTTACCATCAGTTTGAAGAGTAACTGTAAACTCAACTATCTGATTCAATATATTGTTTACTTCTTTTTCAATTGTTGGAAGTGCTTGACTAATTAATTCATATGGAATTCCGTCTCTGGAAATAGCATTTGTATATAATTGATATGCTTCGTATTCAACTTCCAATATTTTAACTTCTTCAATTGACGTTTGAATTGTTTTTCGTTGTTCTTCCAATCCAGAAATTTTTGTATTAAAATTAATTATATTATTGTTTACAGTTTTAATTTCAAAATCAATATTTTTAATATTAGATTTAATTGAATCAATAGTTTGATTTACAATTTTGTTAGATTCAATTGCGTCTTTATTATTATAATATTCTTTTATTTGAGTTTCAATATTAATCAAAGAGTTCTGGTCACTACTAATTTTATTTTCTAATTTTAGAATATCATTATTTAATTTATTAATTTTCAATTGAATCTCAGATTTTAATCTAAGTGTATCATTATATGTTTTCCAATGGTCCTTAATATAAGATATTTCATTAAAACTGTTTTTTATAGTAGTATATTCTTTAACTAAAGATTGAGCTTCTATTTTATCTGTATCAAGTTCTTCTCTAGTTTTTATTGCATCTTTTACGAAAACATTAGTAGTACAAAAATTACAGTTTGGGTCATATTTATGTTCTTCTAGTTTCTTTAACTTTTGTAATTTAGTTGTAACTACAATCTTTTTCTTCTCAATTAACTGTTCTTTTGAGTTTAATTTGGTTTCTAATTCTTGATACAGTTCATACTTAGATGTAATATCATCGTTTTCATAATTATTAATGATTTCATTATATTCTTTATATGTTGATTCTAAAGGAATCAATTGAGATTTGTAAGAAGTCAAATTAGAAGATTGAGTTGAAATGGAATTATCCAAAGATATTTTCTTAGATTCCAAAGAAGTTATATCTACTAAAGTAGTATCAACATTTATTAGTTTCTTAGTTTCTTGCAATAATGTTTCATTTTCAGATTCTCTTTTACTAGTTAATTTTTCTAAATTTTGATTCTCATTATTTAATGAACCAGAGAAACTTTCTATATCATTATTTAAATTTAATAGTTTCTGAGTATAATCATTATTTTTAAAATTTTTCAATAAAGAATTGATTTCCTTTGTTTTATCAGAAGCATCATTATATAGATTGTCAAATATAGTAAGTCCCATAAATTGCGCCAACAAATCTTTTCTTTCTGTTTGTCCCATATCTACAAATGAACCCACTTTATTGTTTTGAATACTCAAAACTGTTAAAATAAAATCATCATATGTACCTACATAATCACGAATAATGTCGTTGGTACTTCTACGAGCTTCACCATTAAGTTCTATAACTTTACCGCCTTCTTCTTTCCAGAATTTTACATCAACTTTAACATTACCTTTTTTATCAGCATTACCTTTTCTTTCAATAAAGAAGTCTACTCCGTTAACTTCAAAGTTAAACTTACAACGAAATGACATTTTTTGTGTGTTGAGAATATGAGAAGCTTTAAACGCTCTATCACATTTATCAAAAATACAAAATGATAATGCAGATAATATACTAGATTTACCTGCAGCATTATTAGCAAATAATCCAACAACATTATGCATTTTAGTAAAGTCAATTATATTGTCTTCACCATAACTAAACATGTTATCAAACTCAAATTTTTTGGGTTTCCATCTAATGTTTCTTACAACAGATTCTTTTTCTAAAGATGCATTTAAATCTTTATTAATCTTATAAATCTTTTCAAGTGTATCCTTTGACGGACTTATATTTTTATTGGAAAGATACTCCGTAATCAATTTATTTTGATAATCTACATCAGATACATCAGTCAAACTAAAGTTAGTATTATCAATAATATTACTTGATGTATTTAATGAATCTACACGAACATAAGTTACATCAGTTACGTCGGATTTTTCTCTAATCAAAGACAAAATTGATTTTACTTCTGTAGCTACACTTTCAAAACATTTTAATCTAAGTCTTGCTTTTTTAGGAATATCGGAAATATCAGTTAATAACTTACCTTTGCTTATTTCAGCAGTATAAAAACCATAATCATTTGGAATTTCATAGTGTTTGAATACTTTAGTCTTTAAATCCCAGAATACGAATCCATGACCTTTTAATTCTTCTCCGTGGTTTTGTTGAATTAAAGATCCTACATATACAATAGTTGGTTCAGATGGATTTAATACTTGATGTCTATGAATATCTCCTAACAATACAATATCATGTCCGTCAAAGATTTCATTTGTAATTGTTCTACTAGCAACTTTATATCCAACATCAGTAATAGCGTTATTTACAGGTCCATGAAACAATGCAATTTTATAACGAGTTTCATTCAAATATATCTTAGGAATATCTTTGAATTTAATATACTTTTCTGGTTCGTCAAATACACTATAATGATTAAAAAGAATATCTCCTAGAATATAAAGGCCTGAATCTTTTAAATAAAATAGATTTTTATGATTAATTGCATCAACAATTGGACTTAGACTATCCAATCTATTTTTATTTGCGAGAGTAGCATCGTGATTACCAGCAATTAATACCGTTGGTCTTCTATCTGCTAGATTTTGTAAAAATTCTGTGGTGATTTTTACACATTCAGGTGATAAATCGCTTTTAGAATGTAATACATCACCTAATACAGCAACTACCGTTTCTGCTGGTGTTCTTTCCACTGCTTTATAGAGTTTTTGAAATACTTCATTATATTCATCGTGTCTTTTTGTTAGACGAAGATGAATATCCGCAATATGAAATATATTTTTGAATTCTGTTATATCCGACTTAAGATATTTTGCCATATTATATATTTATTCTTAACTTAAACAACTTTTCAAAGTCCATAGTATCACAACTGTTTATTAGTTGCCAAGTTTTTTCAAAACCTATTACACTTGGATCTTTACCATCTAACATTACCAATTTAGTTGGAATACTATTCTTGATTAGAAAATCACAAATTTTCACTGAATCTTTCAATGCGTCATTATCTAATAATATATGTACCATAGGTACATCGTTTTCCAATAATTTTAATTTTAACTGTCTGCTCATAGTTTTTCCAAACAACGGAATACAGTTATTTTTTACCGCAATTGCATCAAACGGGCCCTCAACTAAAGTAATAGGTTGTTCAAAATTAATAAATAATTCGAATCCGATTATGTTTTTTGATGCAGAACAACTTACATACTTTAGTCCTTTTGTTTCAAAGAAACTTCTAGCAGTATAAAAATTTAATGTACCATTACTATCATATGAAGGTATAACGACTCTATTTTTAAGTTCTCCTTCAGTACAATATCCTATATTATATCTGATAATATCATTTTTAGTAATGTTTCTGGATTTAAGATATTTTACTGCGTGTTTATATTCCAATTCATTTGTGGGTTCACTAATTGGTTTAAATTCTTTTGGTAATTTTACCAATTTAAGTTCTTCTGGTTCATCTTCAAATGATATTGAAAACTCAGTAATCGATTTCTTAAAAGTAGATTTTTGGGATAATCCAATTGAAGTATAATATTCGGAAGGAGCGTTTAATTTCTTAAATAGTGTTTTAAAACTTGTTCCACTAAATCCACATACCCAACAATTATATTTACCTGTATGTAAATTGATTTCTAGTTTTCTTTTATAATGTTTACAAGATGGACAATGATAAACTGCATCAGTTCCTTTACGAATTTTAGGAGTCTGATTTAATAGTTTATTTAAAACTGATATGATTGTTTCTTGATATAACAACATCTATGGTAATTTACCATACAAACTTTATTCTATCAATTTTTTATTTGGATCATTTTTAACCCAAGGTTTTTTATCCAATGCAACTGCTATTCTCATTAATTTAATTGGATCAATAGGAGATTCTTTTTTAAGATTTTCAGATTTATCTTCGGATTTTTTATTTTCATTAGACTTTTTTTCATTAGAATCCTCAGTTTTTTCGTTTTTTTCTTCGTTTACAACATCTTCGGATTTTTCAGGAGGAACAGTTGAAACATCTGGTTGAACCACATTTTCTTGAGTATATGTTTGATGTTTAGGAATATAACCTATTGCATGTCTTGAAATTATACCTTGAATTAGATATCTTTTATAATCATCATACATTTCTTTATAATATTCAAACGCACTAAAAATATTATCATATTCTTCTTTAGTAATATTAATACGAATACAATTATTCTTTTCTTTCCATTTAAATCCAGGCACATCTAATATCATACAACATATATTAATCAATAATTCTCTTTCATTAGAATCTCGTATTATTATATAATAATCTTTTGTTTCTTGTGAAATATTGATTTCATGGTCTAATATATTATATTTTTCACATAACCGTTGTAGTTTCTCTTTAGCCGCATTTCTTTCACCGTCTTTACCTTTTTCGGCTAACGCTTTTATCTTTTTTGCTAATTCTATTATCTTGTTGCGGTTCATCTTTGTATAATGCACATACTATTCCATCATACATATCACCATTTCTTTCATCCCAATTACCCTTTTTATTAAGAACTGTAAATTTAATTACATCTGGGCATAATAATTCTAATTCAGCTTTAACAAAATCCTTTGATTTAACGCCTTTGATTCTACATTTACCAAATAGTTGTTTACGCATGGTATTTACAGATAATAAATTGACTTTTATTTTGAAATGTTCTTCAATGATATATGCAAAGACAGCATTGTGTCTTGCTAACATAATAATTGTTTGTTGACTAGTAAATCCACCGGCAAAACCACTTAAAGCTGCTTCTAAATTAATGACGGTAACATCTTTTATTAAAGGATTTTTCTCCAATTCAGATATAACAAAATAAGTTTTTTCTTTTGTTGTTTCTAATTTTTTGGTATCAATATAACCAGCATCCAAGACTTTACCGTCCTTACTAAATGCCCATCCAGTAACAGATGTAGATGAATCTAAACCTAATATAACCATTTATGATATATATCAACCTTTTTTATTAGGTGCGTAGTTTTTATTAGTAAAATTTTCTATGTACTTAGATTTACCTTTTTTAATTCCTGCAATTCCAATACCTGGTGGTATTCCGCCGAATCCTGGTGGAGTCCAATCTTTTTCTAATTTTCCAAAAATATCAGGAGTAGGTTTTTTAGCATCAAATGCGCCACCAACTTTTTGAGTATAGTATCTTTCCAATAAACCTTTAGTTAAAGATTCTCTATTTACTGGTGTTGGCATATATTACTCAACGATATTTTTTATTATTAAAACCTTTTACCAATGATGATAATTCTTTAGATGTACTATTTTTTCTATCTGGAACATCTGCTAAATCTGACAATCCAATTGGTTGTTTTACTCTAAATCCACCTTTATCTATAGTAAATTGATTTCCCTTAGCAGATACACTTGGTCCAGTTGTTATAGAATCTGGTTTAGTATTGATATCTTTAGCGTTAAAAGACCCTCCGAATTTTTGAGAAGCATATCTTTGTTCTAGACTCTTATTTAAAGATTCTCTATTTACTGGTGTTGGCATATATTATACTTTCTTTTTATAAATATGTTTAAATATCCCATTTTACCAAAATATTTAATGGTAATTCGCCACTATTTTTAATTGGCATACCTAATTTAGCTACGGCGACTAAATCTGCACCACTATATAAACCAACAGTTGTTATATATGGTGCTAAATAAGAACCTGTTGGGTCAATTGATGAACTATAATTAAAATTAAAGAAATCTTGTTTTATACTTTTACCACCAAATTTTCCAATTTTTTGTTCTATATAACTAACTATTTGTTGTAAAGTTTTTCTTGTTGATTTTGGTTCAACATATTTAAATAACTCGGTTTGATTCAAATTATTATTAAAATATTTCCAAAGTATGTACATATCATTTAAATTAACTTTACTATTACCATCTATATCAAAATCATAGTAATTTGAAGTTAATATTGTATTATAGGTAGAAGTATAACTTGAAGAAATATTATAATTTACAGAATAAAGATTGAATAATGATTGTTCTTCATTTGTAAATGTCATATATTCCCACCAATTATATGAACCATTTATCTGGTAATTAATGTATTTTAAAATTAAATCCAAATCGGTAAAATTAAAATATTTATTATTATCTATATCAAAATCAAATGAATTAGGTACTAGAGATGTTGGATTTGTACTATAGTTAAATTCTCCTGGTTCAATTCTGCATAATACTTGTTTTTCGTATAATTTAATATTGCTCTTATATTCAATATCATACATTGATTCCAATGGATTTGACCTATTTTTTAATAAATTATCAAATATTGAACCGCTGTTTGATAAGATTATTTTACCATCTCTATAAAATACATTTCCTATATGATAATCATTGACTAAATCATTAAAATTGTAAATATAAGAATAACCATTGATAGTATCATATAAAGATGATGTCATTTCTATAGGATTAACTAAAAATAATGGTGAACCAATTGATATTATTTTATCTGTAATTGCAGAACTATATCCAAATGTAGTATATGGATATCCATATTGTTTTTTCTTGGTTACCGTATTTTTAACTTCCCATAATGAATTTGATAATGAAGAAGTATAAAAAACAAATTGTCCTAATGTGTCAATTACACTATCATCTGGATTGCAATTGAATCTTTTATCGATTGTATTTTTAATATAACTGGAACTAAATTGATAAATATCTTTAGTACTTGTTGCTATTGCATAACTATTATAAATGTCTACAGATTTACCAAAATTATTTGATTCTAATAAATCATCACTTCCAAACGATTTTTGCAATAAAAACCAATCAGTTGCATCTGTACATTTTTTCCAAAAATAAACTGCGCCTCTATTTCTTAATATAGTTGAACCACTCCATTCATAGTAATACATATCATCAGGAGAACCAACTATAATTGTATCTCCATATATTGAAACAGAATTGCCATATCTACTACCACTTGGTTGACTTCCTGGAAAATATGGTTTAAAGTCTATAAAATTTAATGATCCTGTAATATTTCTATCTTCTTTCAATTCTTCATTAAATTCCCATAGAAAAGTTGATTGATTAAGTTCATATACAAATACAGAAGAAGTAAAAGATGCACTCCCAGTTGATTTATTACCTATTACAATTCTGTTTGAACCACTAGGATCTATTTTAACTACTCCACCAAATTCATTAGTACCTGTAATAGTTTGATAATGTCCCCAAATACCCAGAGATTGTGTATAAATATATGCTGCGTTGTTTTTACTAGATCCAACTACTAATTTATTTTCAAAAATTGAAACGGATTCTCCAAAAGTAGAATATTCTAAATTATCAAATGAGTTGGTAATACTGTATTTTGGATAATATACTGTTCCAGATACATAACTACTTGAATAATCCGATAAATCATAAATATCCACACAAGATCCAGTATAAACTTGAGATCCATTAATTAAAGAATATCTATAATAAGGATTTCCAATTACAATTATAGAACCAGAAACATCTACCGATACACCATATCCATCGTCATAAATTACAGGATTCCATTCAGTATCTATTTCTATGTTTAAACCTAAAACAGGAACAGAAGATGTATCTGCATTTAAATACGTTAAATCTACACTACTTGTATCTGCAGAAAGAAATGCTTCATGTGGAGTAATATATTTATAAAATATAAAATGAGGATTATATAAATCTGTAGTTTTTGAATATTTAAAAATTTCGACTGAACCTTTATTGTTTAATATGGGAGATCCAGATAAAAAAGACGTAGGATTACCTACTGCTACATAATCACCATCTGCAGCAATTGAATATCCTGTTTTTAATTTATAAATTGAATCTGTCATAAATCAGTGAATTCTATTTCTTGATAAGTAGAAAAATAACTACCACTAAGTATTAAATTTTGATTTCCATCATCTTTAATTAAGTATGTAGAGTCGTCTTGATTGTCAATTATTGTAACACTGTTGGGAGAAATTTTTTCACCGAAATAATTTTTAGGTATTGTAAATACATCCATTACATCTGTTAAAATTCTATATGTAGATTGTAAATTAAAATTTTCGACTCCCCATAATTGAACTGGATTATCATAAGTATTATAAAATAACTGTTTATTGGTATTATAAACCAATCTCATATATGTACCATCAATATTAACTGGATTGGAAAATGAGTTATAATATTGATTGCCTACCGGGAAAAATGTGCCGGTAATATTTAATCCACGATGATATTGAACAAAATTATCTTCTTGTTGTTGTAGTGCTAAATCACAAGTACTACTTGTTGTAGGAACACTAGTACCGTCACCATAATCAATATAAATATGAGAGATTGACCCACTTAAAGACCCAGACATCCATAATATCAAATCTGTAGCTTCAATATTTGTAGGATTCCAGAGTTTTTTTGCAACAAATGGGGTAACTTGAACATCATCTCTATTTAAACTTTTAATCATTTATCCATTAGTTTAAAAATCAAGTCTTACTCTAATCAACAATTCACTATCAAAAGTTTTTTGTGTTGGTTGACTTAATTTTGCAACTGCTACTAGTTCGTTATCACTATCATATAAACCAACTGTGGTAATATATGTTGTTGGATTATTAACAAAATCATTTATTTTTATTGCGCCTCTAGCTAATACAGTTCCATTTAATGAATCGGTAGTACCATTTGCAATAAATGTTGGATTATTTGTATAGTTGAAATCTTGATTTTTTACTCTCACGAAATATTGAGCAGAAGGTAAATATTCAGATTTTCTTACTTTAAATGTCTTTGTTGTACATTTAGTAATTGCTTGAAACAATGTTTTTTGGTTTAATGCATATGTATTTGTTTGATCGGGTACACTTGCAAATGATCCTGTCAAAGATACACCTACAGAAGAACTTATAGCTCCGGCATTTAATACTACTGTACCAGTTTTTGGATAAAACAATCCAATTGAATTATAAGTAATCACTCCCGCACTTGAATATGCAGATGGAACTCCATCATTTACACTACCACTAATAATATTATATACATCCAATTGTTTTTTAACTACAGATGAATCATCAATAAATGTAAATTGTCCATTAGCACCACTGATACTAAATTCAATTTGTCCTTCATCTACACGGTCTTTGTATTTATCAGCTGAGAAATTTAATACTACTATACCAGATCCTGTTACAGATGTAGTTGAATCTGTACCAGTAGATACAGTATAGTTTCCTGTTTTAAAATTAAAAAATGTATCGTCTGGAGTCAATAATACATTTTTATATTGATTATAAATTGCTTGTGTAGGACGAACATACAATGTAGTTGAATCTGTTACTGATGAACCAGACCCATAATAATCACCGTAAGTTATTGAAAAGTGTGGTTGGTTTTGATAATAAACATTGTAATAATATAATCCATTTTGAACATCGTATGCATTTGAACCTGTTAAAGCTACTTGTGTAGACGATGTTGTAAAAGATGATTGTGTAACGGCGTAATTACCGTCAACCCAAAATCCGGAAGACACTTTGTTAATTCTTCCTGCTACTATATCTGTAGATTCGAAGTTTTTAAAAATCATATTTTATTAAGTGGTTGTAGTTGGAACTGTAACAGTAACTGGAATTGTAAGACTACCTCCGCTTTCATTTCCAATGATTGTTAATGTTGTAGTTATTGTAGATATCAAAGCATTATTTGGTACAAATTTAAATTTACTACCAACTACTACTTGTGAAGAAGCAGTTACAGCATCACCAGCAAAACTTGGTACAGTAGCACTTGTAGAATTAATACTGTTTGTTTCAGTTACCAATAATGTACCGGCATTTTTATTTCCTAAAATAGCAGTATATCCCAAAGTTGTATTATAAGTTGGATTTGTACTTGGAGAAATGATGAATTCACTTGTATTTAATCTGTCAGTTGTAATGTTTGCTTGAGCAATAGATATTACTGGAATTGCTGTTACACCTGATGGTAAAGTTACCAATTTATACTTCATTACTTGTGTTTCATCACTAAATGGTTCTAATACCGGAGTGTTTCTGATGGCTATATCATAGAAAGCACTACCAAGAGGATGAGTTGAATTATATAGATTATAATCAATTTCATCGTCTGCTAATGCGAATGCTGTAATATTCAATGAGCCATTTTTTGCTAACAATTGTCTACCTTTTTGGGTTAAAATCGCATCAACTGTTATTGTTTTATTATCTAAGTATGCCATATAATATAAGTATATTTGTTAATAAATATTATTCATTAAATCTTTTTTATGAACTTATCAATGAATTTTCAGAAACTTGTAGATTTATTTGAGTTCTTTCTATTGGAGATGAATTATTTGGATTGCCTTTATTGTCTACCGTTGTATATGTATTTTGACTAGATTTTTTATAAAAAGAACCAGTTGATGAATTTACAAAGTATTGATTTGTTGAAAATCTTGAAATTCTTCTCTTTAATGAATAATGTCCTATAGGATAATGCTCAGTATCAAAAATTGAAGAACCATTGTCATAAGTATTAAATAAAGATGAAGAATTAGTATTTATATAAGAATATATATTTACTAATTTACTACTAGAATTTTCCAAACTAGTATTTGGATTTGTACCAAATAAATAAACTTTTTTGTTATTTCTATAAATATAATTTGGTTCGTATTTATCAAAAAATGAACCACTAATTGAAAATATACTCAATCTCTTATCATAATTTAAACTTGAAAACTGAAATGTTGTATAATTGTTTGACGGATAAGATGATGGATGCATTGATGATGTCAATGGTCCGTATGTTGATGATGTTAATGAAAAATCTAATCCGTTTTTACTCAAGTTAACTTGTTTAATACTTGTATATTTTCTTTCAAATGAAGCAGAAAAATTTCTAAGTGGTTGATATGAACTGCTTAAATCATAAGCAATCGCACTATCTATTGGTCTATTTTGATATTTATTTCTTTCCAGAAGACTTGGTTCAATTAATATACCATCAACTACCTTACTTCTTGCTGGTAATAATTGTCTTACAGTTTCAAAAAAAGAACCGTCAAAATAATTTTTATAAAGAGTCATAAACTCTTGATATAAAACTTGTTCGGATAAATTATATTTGTTATAATTGTCTCTTAAATTTTGTAAACCTTCATAATTTTCTGTAAAAATATTTGATGGACTTCCAATATAATCCATCAAATCATATTCTCCTAGGAAATTTAAAATATCATCGTCTCTTACTTTAAATGGAGAAATGTATACTGCTAATAAATTTGAATCCGTTGTAACTAAATTGTTTACTGCACTAGTTTCATTAGGCATCAATCTAGTTTCAACAGTTTGAGTTGCTTTATTTATTTTTTGATTCTTAAATTTATTAGGACCATATTGTCCTAATTTAATGTTCTGATTAATTTCGATTTCATCAAATTGATATGGATATAAAGATGCAGATACAGTTAAACAATTTGATTGTGTAGTTGTGTTTTGTACGAAATTATAAGCAGATGCACTATATTGTGAATATAATTTATTGGCATTTCTTACAGTAAAGAATAAAGGAGAAGAACCAGTATACATGTTTACTGGATAATCATAACTATATCTGAAATATAAATTGTCATATGTTGTACTATCATTATTAGTCTTATAAGAATCAAAGTTCTTACAATGTTCTATAAATGATTCGTCGTCTAATTCATGTTTCCAAAGATTTATCTTATCAATATTTCCTTGAAATAAATTTCCACCTCCAGTATAATTTCCTACATATAAATTGCCGAATGCATTAAATGTATCATTAATACCTTCAGTACCACTAATAATTGATTTAGTATCATCAAATACAATTTCATCATTATCAACGGAAGTAACTCTTAATGAATAACCATATGGTAATTGTCCGCCAGATCCTGTATCAAAACTTGCTGATAAATTAATTTGTTTAATCAAAACGTTAAATACGTTTCCATTAAATAATGGTAAAGATTCTGTTTCAAGATAATCAGTTGGTCTTCCATATGGAGAAGACATATCAAATTTCAATTTTCCAAATGTATCTTTAATTTCTTTTTTAATTGATACGTCCCAATTAGTAGTCTTTAAAAGATAAACTTTAGTATTTTGAGGATAGATATAATCTGCATCAATTCTGAATTTGAATTCTATTGAATTAACATAATTTGATGAACCAGAAACAGGAATTACGATGGCATCACCATTTCTAGTATATTTGGTAAAATAGTACTTATTTTGATAGGTATATGATGAATTATCTTCTTCGGATAATTTATTTCCACCGTATTCTTTAACATTTAATAAACTACGAGGAATTCCATAAATATTAGACATCACACGAATACATTCTTCTGTACCTTTTGTCTTATAAATCAATGGCAATGTCTTTAAAATTCTATTCCATATAATCTTTAATTTGTCATAGTCAGAATAAGCATTTGAACCGGTTAAATAATTTGATTCTATTGAAGAATTGTCAAATGAACTAATAGGATTCCATCCAAACTGTTGTAATAATGTATTTGCAACAGTGCTTACATAACTAGATGATAGATTACTTTGAACATATTGTTGAGTTGGAAAATTTTTGATATATAAATAAATGTTATCAAAGTGATGACCAATCATTGACAAAAATATCAAATAATCAGTATTATTATCGTCTACTAAGATATATTCAGGTGTATTATTTACTAAACTATCTCTATTATTTTTATCATATTCGATTGCATTTTCGATATAGTCTGGATAGTTGTAATTCTCTATATATGCCCCATTGACAAATGATGTTGTACTTCCACTTACTAAAGTAATATTTTGATACAAATATGTGTCATATCCATCAAATGAATTAAAAATTGTATTTAATTGACTTTGATATTGGTCAATCTCATTTGCATATGACGCACTTATAAATGAATAAGAAGATAATAAAGTATAAGACGAACCACTGTTCGACGCAGAAGAAGATAAAGCAGTAAGTTTCGAATTTATCAAATAATTAATTTGATTTATAGATGTAACTTTATTTAAAAACAGCTTAGTTCTTAATTCTGCCGAACTAAATACGATAAAATTAGAAAAATCTGAATAATCTACATTTAAATTATTTAATTTTTTATAAAATTCTACGTCATTTTTTACAGTATTATCTAATTTTAAATCGTTTATATTCTGATAATTAACTGGTGATGACTTGTATGAATCAGTAGCAACTTTGAAATTAGGTCCTGATATTTTAAAGTTTCTTTTTACACTTGGAACATTAATTACAAATTTTTGAATTACTGGTACAAGCGATATATTTGATATCCAACATTTATCTCTTATAGAAATATCAATTGGCAATTCATTAAATAATTTAACTATTATATTTGTATTACCATTTTCTTCTACAAATGTATAATTTAATATTGTATAAAATTCATCATTTCCAAAATTCAATGCATTCTTTAAGTAAGAATACAATTTATTTTCATGATAAGTTTGAACAGTATCGACTACAGTCGAAATGAAATTTGTAAAAAACAAATCAAAAATAAAATTTTCGATTTTAGTAGTTAGTTCAAGGTTTTTTGTATAATATGAATTTATTTGTTCTAATCTTAAAGATATAGATTTTTGAACTATATACTTAAATTGTTGTTTTATTTGTTCAAATGAATAAATTGATTTATAGTATGTGTACAACCAATCTTTTATATAATTTTTAGTCCCTTCAAAACTATTTTGTATTAATTGTCCATTTTGAGAATTAACATAAGGTCTATTGAAACCATTATAGGTATCATCTAAGAATGCGAGAATATCTGCATCAGATTTGAATCCAAAATTAGTTCTCAATAAAGAAAAAATATCTTTATTGTTTAATAATAATTCATTACTTTTATTATAAATTTGATATGAGTCTAAAAAGTAATTAAATAAAGGTATTGTATCTCTAATCAATGCTGCTTTTCTTGAAAATGATTGATATTCAAGATTAACTAGTATATTTTCTTCTTTGTCCAAATCTAATTTAAACGAAGGAGTCAGTTTGATTTCTTTTCTGCTTGGAGAAATTTCTTTAATGTATAGTGGATAATTTGGATTGCCAGCTACGTTTCTTAAAAAATTATAACTAACTACGTGATTACCAGAATTGATATTAGACCCAGATAAATCTTGTAGTACGCCCAACAAAATTTGTTTATTAAATGAAACTTGATAATTACTTTTATATTCTTTATAACTGTAATTTAAAGTTTTATTATCTACATCTTTATATGTTTTATTTATTACCGAATAAGTGGATGATATAGGCAGATAATTCCAAATATTAATATTACCCTCAATATCATATACACTAAACTCAATTATATCTTGTTCCGAATTTCCAAAGTAATATTCTTGAAATGGAACGTCATTAAATGTATCCAAATCACTTTGAATAAAATATGAACCACTGTTTAATGACCCACTATTTGATGAAATTGTTGGAAAAGGAAATGCCATAATTATTCATTTTCTGATTTTAAATTAAATGGAAATTTATCAGAAAAATCTTCTGGTTTGTTTCCTTGTTTTAATTTTATTCTCAGTTCTACTATTAAATCTCTAGCTGCGCTTAATTGTGATTTAGAAGAATCAGATTGAATTTCATCCACTAAATCATTTAATTTTTCTTTCAAATCTTGATTTTCAGATAATACTTTATTGTATTCATTTAAAAATGTTTGATTCAAAATTTGTTTTTCAATTGGAGTTTCAGTTTGAATTTCAGAAATATTCACATCATATAAATTTTCAATTTCGTCTTTTTTATAATTAAAATTTATTAATGGAAATGCAATATATTGTTCATTTACATTACTTGAACTAATGTATAAATTTACGTTTCCAAATTCATCAATATTATTGTTGAATTGGCCTGTTGTAAAAAAATCATTTATTTGTGATTGTATACTCATCTTGATACTTTAAATATATTACCATTATCAAATATTAAAGTTTCTCCATTTATTTCAGTTTTAATTAAAATTCTATAATATCTTTCCACGGGTAATCCTGTTGTGTCTAATCTGAAATAATGTATTGTGCCATCACAACTTAATTTTGTATAATCATCAAAATCAATTACGAAGTTTTCACTTTCATTGTCTTTAATGGCATAATAAGAACTTGAAGGTAATAAACTAGAACTTAAATATTGACTTTGTTGATATCCTTTGACAAAATTCTTAAGTGGAGATTTTTCTCTTGCAAATATATTAATACGAGGAACACTTCCAAATTTATAATCTTTTGTTACGTTTTTGACTACTACTGTATATGGATTAAATCCACTTAATGATACTAAACTACCTGTAGTATAAACACTATCATCCCATTTAACATCTAAATATGGTTGATAAATAGTATTAGTTTCTTTACTGAAAAATCTTATAGTTGAATTAATGTCGTTCGATTGTATTAGTTCTAAAGAACTGATTAATATCAAACCGTTATTTGGTATACATCCACAAATCCATCCTTTAACAATTGAAGTTACATCCATATAAATATCAGATGTACTATAATCATAAGACTGTGAACAAATCAATGAACTGCCACTCAATGAAGATGAACAAAATGATGAAATATATACTGATGCACTTGAAACATTATAAAAAGAAGATGATGTGTTTGAAGTAGGTTGAGAATAATTGGCAGGAACGTTATAATACCAAGTAGCCCCTCCATTTTTAAATGAACCGGTAGAAAAACTAGAAGTCAACAAATAATCAGTAAAATTATAACTGACAGTAGATGACGTTGGAAAATACCATAAACTAGCAGTGTTTTGAGTAGTATTATAATACCAACTTGCACCAAAACTACCTAGTCCTTCAGTATCATATCTTCCAGTACCCATATCCCAACTTTTACTTAATGGATATGCATATACTTTATAATCTAATGGAACTTCACTTGTAGATGATGCTTTTAATTTTAAGGAAAATTTGGAACCATTCTTTATATCACCATTTAAAAGAGAACTGGAAATTGAAGATAAATCAAATTGAATTAAAATTCTACTAAATTCAGGTTCATTTGTAAATGTAGTATTTGGACTATATACACTCTGAGTACCTAATAATAAACCATTTATACAACCATTATAACTTGTTAAAGACCCACTTGCACTATAAATTGAACCTGTGAAAGAACCTATAATACTTCCACTCACGCTACCAGTTACAGGTCCATTGTAATTAGTCAAACTAGATGTAATTTGAATACCTGCACCATAAGTTCCTGATACATAACCGTTGTAATTAGTGGATGTAAATCGAGACGAACCACTGACATATAAATTCGCAGATTCAGATGAACCAGATAAATAACTGGATGATATACCGCCAATATAATTGATTACATCAAATGTAGTATAACTGCCGGACAAACTAGATGATTCGTAAAAAGTTACATTACTAACTAGTTGATTTTGCGCTTTTAACTCTAAGATTTCATCAATTCCAAAATTTTTATCTTCATAACCAGTTTCATTAGTTATGAATGTGTCTTGTTTTGGAAATATAAATGTATGCATACTCTATTATAAATATAAGTATGAAATTTATAAGACTTTTAATGATAAATTTATTAAATTACTGCTCCTCTTATATCATTATCTGGAAATTTAACTTCAAATACAGATGGGTCTAATGAAGGATAAATAATTTTATTTAATGTAGCTTCAGATAAATTATATTCGTGTGGTGAATAATCCCCATCATTTTGTGTTAAATTTTTAAACTTAACTTCCGCAACAGATTGAACTCCTTCAATTTTTGCTAATTCCAACTCAAATTGATTGATATTAATAGGTTGATTAAAATACCATTTATCAATATTGAAGAATTCTTTTGCTTTTTGAAGACATTGGTCTAAAACCTCTTTTTTATTGAAATTATTATATACCAATATCTTAAAATCTACTCCAATATTTATTATATAACCATCAATTACATTTACACTATCAGAAATTATTTTGTATTTTTGTAAATATTGTCTGATATTATAAACTAAAGCATCGTTGGTTTGAGTTAGATTTTTATTTGCGTCATAACTTAAAACATACAAATTAAGACTAAAAGGATTTGAAATGTCAAAATTTACTTTTCTATAATTATTTTCCAAAGCATTATCAATCAAAGTTGTTTGATTATTATTATCTATAAAACCTGTTAATAATGTTTGGTTTGTTGAAATAGACAATTCTGAATTTGGTATTACCATTACTTTCGCAATAGATCCAAATCTAGGAGGAATTGAGTATATTCTAGATACATAATCATCAATAGTTACAGTTCTATTTTGGGATGCAAAATTAGCCAAAGCATTTTGTCTTATTTCTTCTACACTTTCTTCATCTTGACCACCAACTGCTGGATTTGTATTTGTTATTCTTAATGAGTTTTTTATAGTGGTTAATAAAGAATTTTGAGATGGTGTTAAACCTGATGTATCATTCAAAAAAGTCACCGAACTTATATTCTTGATTGTATCAGAAGGTGAATTTGATATTAATCCCCCTCCTACTAAATATTGAACGGTTAATACGGTATTTGATGGAGATTGTCCAAATGTTTCAGATTTTAGTAACTTACTAGTATCATAATTTAAATTTAAATTACTAATATTAGTTAATCCTACTCCAACTAATTCTGAATTTGGATATATTACTTCATCTGAAGTTGATTCAATTCCCGCCCCAAATTCAAGATATGTCGTATTGTTTGCAGTGACATTTACAACAAATTTACGAGAAGTTTTTAAACTTTTAATTAATTTTGGTACTTCTGCAGAATATTGTACATAGTCGTTATTAGTAAAATCCGTATTTTCAGTTTCAGTAAATACTAAATCTTGAGCTAAATAATCGACTTCATACCATTTATTGTTATCACTGTCTCTTACATCAATTATATCAACTACATTGTTTTCGGATAATGATATTTTATAAAATTGTACTGCTGCACCAACAGTAAATGATTCGGTTGTAATTTTTCCCGCAATGACTTTAACTGATTTTTTAAGTAAGAAAAATTGTGGAATACCGTAATCGTCTCTTGAATAAACCGTTACTTCTCTTGGTGAAAATTTACTGTCTAATGAAAAATCCACAGGATCTGTAGTAATAAAACTTACTCCGCTTTCATTTGAAACTTCCATATACTCTCTTATTTTAAGAGCATAATTGTTATCAGGAATATAATTGTTACTTGAATCCTTTGTAGAAGGAATTATTTGATATAAATCAATATTTGTAGTTGCAGATTTAGTAGGTTTGGTTTTATAACCAAGATAATTTGCTAATGCTAATACATTTTTACGTTCTTCAGCATATGGCATTAAACTTTCTTTGAATTGATAATCGGTATAATATGAAAGAACATCCCCAATATAAGATGCCATTTCAATAAACATCATACCTGGTGAAGCATCACTAAAATCTTTGTAAGTTCTTGGAAAATATGTTTTTGAATACTCAATTAAACTAGCTTTAAAAGATGAAAAATCTCTATTAAGATATTTGATATCTTTTTTAGAACTATTAAATGACTTTTGTATAATGTCTGCCATAGTTAAATATTATTTTGATTAACTGTCAAATTCAATGTATCTATTTGATTATTAACCGTAAATTGTATTTTTATATATAATATATAACTATCTGTTAGTTGATTTTTTTCTTGATTTGATAATCCAATATCTATTTTATTTACAATTACACCAGGTACATAATTATTGATTTCATCAGTTATAATTTGTTTAATTATGTCAGGAGAATCTTGTAAATTTTGTTCAAATAAATATTCTTGTAATCCAGAACCAAAGTTTGGATTCATTCTTCGTTCGCCTTTTTTAGTTCTCAATAAATTAGTAATATTGGCTTTTACTTGAGTCAAAGTGTCATAACTTTGTTCAAAATAGCCATTTCTACCAATTTGAATCGGTAATGTTAGTCCTATTGGATTCATATTATCCCATTGATACCATACCAGAACCTATTGTACCATTTTGTTTCTTTTTATCTACAGCCTTCATTAAACTTCTAAAATCTCTTTTAAGAACATCCATTACTTTACCTTGTTCTTCAGTTACAGGAGCAACTGGTTCTGGTTCTGTAACTTCTGCAGATTCATTTATTTGCATTCCAGAAAATGCTTGAGATTTAAAGCTAGAATCTAGACCTGCCATAGAATCTTCTCTTGGTATTTTAACGACAGTTTGATTCAAAATCTCATTCAAAACAGGATTACTTGAATATTTTTTAATTTCTTTAGGTTTTTGTACCGATTCTTTAACTACATTCTTTGTAGGAGTTTGAGAATCAATTATAGGAACTTGTTTGCCGGATAATACTTCAGTAAGTACTTTTGGTATTAAAATAGGTAAAGTTTTATCCAATTCTTCTTTAATTACGGCCCTAATTATCTCTTTTAATTCATTACTTTTCATATACTATATAATTATCATTGAATTTTTGGGATTGTATTATTTATTTTGTTATTTATTTCTTCCGCAGATGGTGGTTTTGGAATTTTTACAGTTTTTATTCGTTTACCCATACCAGATTTAATCTTTTTTGCTAATGATACACCTCCAATAGCACCTACAGCTCCACCTATACCGGCACCTAAATTTCCTCCTAATTTATTTCCTATTCCTGCACCTAATCCACCTCCAATGCCACCTCCTACCGCACCAGTTACACCTCCTGATATCGCACCCCCTATAGTTCCGCCTATTGCACCTCCAGTTGCTCCACTCATTGCACCTCCAATACCCGCACCTATACCAGAAGAAACCGTTTTTGCAGCAGATGTTATTCCACTTACAGCTTTATTTAATCCACTTTTAGCACTTGATATCGCTCCTGACAATCTATCAACAGATTTTCCTGTTACTGAACCAGGACTAAAATGTTTTGGATTGAAATTTGGAGCAGATAATTTAGGTATATTGGTACTTGGCAATTGTGGAGGAGTTGGTAAAGGAGGTATACTTGGTGTATTTAATCCAGATAAATTTGGTAAACTAGGAGATGGTAACGAAGGAACACTAGGTATACTAGGTAAATTAGGTACTGAAGGTACAGATGGAGTTGGTATATTAGGAATATTTGGAATTGATGGTTTAGATATATTTTTAGCAATATCTGCTTTTTTTGAAGTAACAAATTTCAATCCATTAGATGCTTCTGTTGGTGGTCCAGGTAAAGCAGGATCGATATCTTTAAATGATGTAAGTTTATTTATCATACTTCTTCAAATTGTATTTCAACCGGACCTTCTCTTCTTAATTTTCCTTTAAATTCCCCAGGCAATCCTTCACCTGACACAATATTGACAGAAACTGGTTCGGTTCCATTTTTCATTCCATTTGGCATCACACCATCTACACCTGGAGCATATCCTCCACCGGTAACAAATACTCTTCGACTCATCAATTTATCTAAATTGTCTCTTAAAAACTTCAATTGTTTATCTTGTACAGATTCTTGAGTTTTATCTGGGTTTGGACCAGGAGAATTATTATGAACGTGATTATACCAATGTACATGGTCTAGTAACCAATTACATAAATCATATAACCAATCTACTGTTGTTTGTCCCAATAATACAGGTTCATTTGTCTGTCCATATTGACCCAAATATATTGCAGGACTATTTAATACTGTTTTATTGTTTGTAGTTAACACAATTTGATCATGAGCATCAACTGTATATTCACTATCAGTAACTACTCCATATCTTTCTTTGGAAAAATGTAATGATTCTCCAAATCGACTACTTAAAATTAATCTATCGGTATTAATTACTATTTGGTCTCCTTTTAAATTTTCAATATCAAAATTAAAAGATGTTGAACCAATAGGAGAAAATAATGGTTGTTCTTCTTTACCTTGTTGAAACAAAGATTTATAACATGTTGTTTTCCATTTTGATTTAGTTAATCCAGATGTAATATAAATTGAACTACCATCATGATTAATATCTTCTTCTATTAATCCGCCAACATTTTTTTGAGAATTAATAATTGATGGAATATCTGGCAATTTAGATATACCTGCAATTGGTTTATCTAATGATAATTTTCTTTGTCTATTTCTTATCAATATCATAGGATTTCCGCAACCTTCTGTAGGTTTATTTACGGTTGGGTCTCCTTTATAATCCGGATAAAATCCTTTATCATTTTCTCTTATACTATCATAAGCAGAAAAACGAATTGATTGTCCGTGACGACTTTCAAAAACAGTATCACCTTCATATCTTCTTAATTTTCTTATTTTTGAATTAGCAAGAAAATATGAACCTAGAACACCTTTTACTTGATTATTTGCAATTTTTTTATGAGCATTTAATGATGTAGGCCCTTCAACTGGTTCGCTTTTTATAGAATCTTCGCCAACTAAATCAGTATTACCATCATTATTTCCATAAAACTTTTCAAGTCTAAAATTAGATTCTTGATTAACAAATCCATTTAAATTTAATTTTCTAGTATAAAATAATTTATCTAAATACTTTACTACAATTACTACTTCATTTAACAATGGATATTCAACTATTCCAGTAGATTCTATTGGAAATGCCCAAGAGAGTTTTTCCTTTTCAATTCCTTGTTGAGAAAAACAAAGTCTTACTTTACAAGCACCAATATAAGTATAATCAATATCTGTATTTAAAGGTTGTTCACCTTTATAATTTTGAGGAATATTTCTAGAATCTACAAAATGACGTTTATTTACTATTTCTGGGTGTTTTTCATCTAAAATGACATCTAAAACTATAGCTGGTTCTAATTCATAAAATTCATTTACAGATGGTGAAGAGTTACCACTACTAACTGATAACCCTAAATTATTCAATTGTCCAAAACTAACCGGAGAAGATTTTATATTAAAATATGGCATATTATTTCTTTATTTCTAGTGGAGAATTTATATTTTCAGTAATTTTTTCTACTTCAGCCATTAATTGTTTTCTTTCTTCTTCAGACAATCCGCCTACTTCTTCTTCACCTTTATTATTATTACTGACTAATCTTTGTACTATGGCAGCTAATTTAACTAATTGTTCATCGTTCCTAACTCCTACATCTAAATAATCTTTAATGAGAGGAACGATGACAATAGCGTCATTTGGTGTTTTAATCATACTTCTTAAGTCAGATACCAAAATATCAATTTGATCCTTTTTACTTTCAGAATTGATTACAACATCTTTAAGTAAGTTTGAATATTTCTTACCTTTATATAATTCAAAATCTAAATCCATACCTATAAATAGATATGGATTTGAATAATTACACTATCAATTTAATTTACCTCTATCCAAATAGGATTGAGCAATTACTTTTTGATAACTTTTCATCTTATTTATAACTTTAGTAATTTGTTGAGTCTTACAAGATGAAATTTCTCTAATATAGAGATACAATGCTTTTTTATTAAAAGCATCAATTCTATTACAATTTCTGAATAATTCTATAACCGCATTTGCTATATTCAAATCTCTTTGTTTAGTGAAAATACGACCAACATTTTTTTCCCAATAGTCTACCATTAATTTGAGAAATTCATTAGTTTCTACTTCTTTATGGTGAGCATCAACAGTTTGTAAACATACAGATGATTCACTTGGTGTATCTGCTATATTTACGTGTTGATTATATTTTTTATAATTACCGTTATTGTGGAAAATAAGATAATTTTTAGCAACTATACTGAAATAACTAAATGCTTTACCTTTACCTTCTTCAAATTTATTCATATTAGAAACTAAATGTGCAACAGTTTCTTTCTGAATTTCAATTGGACTATTATCAAAATAAGTAAATTTAAATGTATTAAATACATTTTCAACCAATTTTTCAAACGCATTTTTAATATGCGTTTCATAAATATGATTTCTTACATTTTGATCTTCTTCTTTATTGTATTTTATAATATACATTTCTGTATCTTTTGTAAAATACATTTTCTCCGTTGATTTTTTCTTTGGAGGTTCTGGTTCTACATAAGGTTCTTCAATTATAATTTTAGGAGTTGTTTTCCTAATAACTTTTTCCTTTTTAAGTGGAATAACTTTTTTCTGTTTTTTGACTTTATTTATAACCATTTTCTTTTTTTGTTTTGTTAATTTTAATGAGACTTTTTTATTAAGATTTTTAACAACTTTTTTCTTAATATCTCTTTTTTTTAAAACTTTCATTTTTTTATTTGGTTTTTTCATTTAGATTTTTCTTTGATAATTTCAATCAATTTTACTATCTCTGAAAAAACAAAACCCACATCATCGTCTTTTTCAAAAATTTGTTTTTCATCGATTTCTTTTAATCTACGATGTGTATTTTCTACTAAATTTCTATATTGGAGTGTCCAATTTTCCATTGTTTCAATTAAATCGAATAAATCATTCATTTTAATGAAAAAATAAATGTTTAAACAAATTGAAATAGTCAAAACCACTGATAATACTATTACTGTAACTAACATAAATTATTCATATTCAGAACCGTCTTCGTCATCAAGATATTCTTCCATAAATGATATAGCTTCATTTACTAAATCCCAATCTTGTGTTTTTTCAGCTTGTTTTAAAATATGCAATACTTCTTTTATATCAAATTCGTCCATATGTTTATAGTAGTAAACTGATAATTAAATATATAGTAAAATTTTCTAAAATCAAATTAATATTACAATTTTTATTATTTTAATTTAAAAACTAAAATGGTTTGGTTTATATCCATTATCAACTATTACTTCTTTAATCACTTCTTTTTCTACAGGAATCTCTTTAATTACTTCTTTTTCTATATGAATAGGAACTTCTTTGATAATTTCTTTAATTATTTGTCCGTCTTTAACTTCTTGTGTCGCTTCTTCTTTTGCTTGTTCAACTATTTCTTCAACAGTTGGTTCATTTTTTGGTTCTTCTTTTTTTATAATATCTTTGACGTAAATAACATCTCCTAAAGTAGTATTATAAGCTAATAATAAACAAATTGCAAGAGGATCAAATACTGATATCAAACAAATAATAAACCATTTTACTACTTTATTAATATCTACACCAAATTCATCAGCAACAAATTTAAATGTCTGTAAATCTTTTTTACCACTTCCTTGTAGTTTAATATCAGATATCTGTTTATCTAATTTTTGCATTTCATCAATACTTAATTGTATCTTATTATTCTCGTTTTCTATATCTTTTTCACTTTTATCAATAAATTCTTTTGTTGATTGTTGAATCTGAGCCAATTGAATTGGATTACGACTAATAATAACATTAGTCATACTTTCATTCAATCGTTCTTCTTGTGAAGTTCTTAATTTTGTTATATTTTCGATTCTTTTCTTGGAATTATTGATTTTATCATCAAACATTTTCTTTTGGTCCTGTATATAAACAATCTTTTCTTCACTCAATTTATTTTCAATTGCAGACTGTTGATATGCAGATGTTAAGTAACCAAAGATGCCAAGTGATGTGATAAACATCAATGCTAAAACTGCTAAAATTAGATATGTTTTTAACAAAATTTGAGATTTTTTCCAATATCTATATAAAAATGTAGTTGCCACTAATTTTCCAATTTCAAGTGAACTTGCCATAATCATAGATGCAATTGCAGATCCACTGAATAACATTCCTATACCAATTATACTAAAGAATGCAGCACAACTCGCTATAAATAACGATGATAATCCTACAATTCTTTCAAAAGTTAATGGTGTTTTCATATTCTAATATATAGTCCGAAAATAAAAAACTCTCTACTGTTTATAACAATAGAGAGTCATTATATAAATATATAACTTATTATTTAATTGTAACTTTTCTTACTTCTGGAACCACAGGTTTTACTTTATTTAGTGTAATTTGAAGGATTCCATTCTCAAATGTAGCAGAAACTGTATCTTTTTCAATATTATCGCCTAATGTAAAAGATCTACGGAAATTTGAACGTTTTAACTCTCGTCTAATATATTTTCCACCTTCAGTATCCGTTACATTTTTGCTTTTTCCACCACTTACTGTGAGTACATTTTGTTGAACTTCAACATTTACATCTGTTTTTGTTAATCCTGGAACTTCTGCTTCAATAACAACTTTATTGTTGAAATCAATTACATCTACTCTTGGATATGAACCTTTTTCAAAAAAGTCTACTCCGAATTCTTGAGTAAATGATGGAACGTTTGCTTTAAAAAATTCATCAAAAATTTGGTCAAATGGAGTTAAAAACTCATCACGATGAATTGAACGATATAACGGATTATTTTGATATTTTACTACTGACATATATTTTCCTTTCTTAAATGGTCTTTATATAGACCCATTTTCATGTATTCTTTTTGAGACATACATGGATGACAACTTTAGTCATCTAACCTATATATATTAGTATTTTGACAAAAATTCAAATTTTTTTATTCAATAGGATTTGGAGGTAATAAATGATTTTTTGTATATTCACTTATGTATCTATCACTAAATCGAATTCCTGCATATAACTCATAATCTTCAATCGTTCTTACGTTTCCAAAACTATAAATTGAGTCTATTAACTTTTCATAACCATCCATTCCAAATATTCTTTTGTGTCTATTAGTAGATTCTACATCTAATTTACTCCAATCATTTCCTTCAATAATATGATCATCCCAATGTTTTGGTCTTTTTTCTCTTGTATAATAATGCCATGCAATTATTTTATTTGGATGATATAAATCATAACCATGTGTATAAGCCCTAACAGAAATATTTGTTTCCTCACCATAGAAATAATAATAAGGATCGTGTTGTACAACTTTACTAAATTCACCGTCTGTAAATGCAAAATGACCACTGTAAAACCTTGATGGAATCGGATTTTCAAATTGTTGATTTAGTGGTTCTGGAATAAAAAACATTGGTCCTTCATCCATAAACTTTTCAAGATTCATTTTCCACACTTCTTGCAAATATTCTTCTTTATCAGGATCATAATGAGGTAAATATGCAGTAATTAATGGTTTGTCACTTCCTAATTCTCTACATTGATTATACATGTTTATTAACTCTTCATCCCAGTTTTGTATAAATCTATGATGTGAATCTAATTGTAATGTATATTCTTCGCCTTTATATTTTTGTTGTATTAAATTCCTAGCCCAACATACACCTTTACTTTCAACATAAGGAATATCAATATATTCAACCAAATGTTTTATTGGTTCAATACATTCGTTATCATCATGTTGCCATGCAATTACAATTCTCAATGATTCTGGATTTTTAGCTTTATTAACCAAATCCAAAACTGTTGGAATTAATTCAGGATCTCTATAACTCGCAATTTGAACAAATATCATACATTACTTAATTTTTTGCATACGCTCTCGCATATATATATCTGCTACTAATAGTAGCAGACGAATAATTAAAACTTGCGCTTAAAACAAGAGGATTATCAGTCTTTTTTGATCCAGTTACAATTCCAAAATATTCCCATATAGGTGTAATACTATCATCGCTACTATCATAAAAATATACTTGCCCCGAATTTCCAGATCCAGATGTAAGAGAAAATAATGTACCGTCTCCGTAACAAAGACTGCCTGTAATTTTTCCATTGCCAGTATTATCTACGCATAAATTAGCACGGATTGAAAATTCATCCCAAGTTGTATATCCAGATGGAAGAGATAAACTTAAAATTAAATTAAAATTATTAGTACTTTCAAGGCTTACATTTGAAGAAGTAGTAACAAACACAGGAACACGAACATTAACACTACTATTATTAGTCGGAGTATTCATTGCGTAACTAGCAGTTCCATAGAAAGAAACTGCGTTAAAATTACTGCCACTATAACCTGCAGCAGTAACTTGTCCGCTACTACTTACACAAAAAGTAGTTGATAAACTTGAACTTCCATATCTAACTTCAATAGCTTTTTGTACATGGTTAATAACAGGATTTGATGCGTTACTACCACTATAAACGTCAATCAAAAATCTAGTTGTAGTATTTTGTGTACCAGAATCAACACCAATATTAAATGTACTATCTTTTGATAATGATTGTACACTTGATAATGGCCAGAAATAAATACCACTAGATTTTACACGCATCATTCTAGTTATATCTTGATAAGTGCCAATTACTGTTGGTTGTTTAGATGTAAATAAACTATTACTTGTATAAGTTGACCAGTCTAAACCACCTTTAACTCCTGGTGATAATGTATCTTCTCCGTCACCACTGACTACCATAGTCCAACTGTCTGACGAAGTATTATAATTTCTTAATGTCCATGATGAATTATAATGTCCAGACACAATTAAAAAAGACTGACCAGAATTTGATTGTTCAATATTAAATGCGGTATAACTTGGATCTATATTCTTTAAGAAATATTGCGAAGAACTTAAATAAAATTTAGAATCGCCTAAAGTTTTATTTCCTGTCCAAATTGGAACATAATTTGTGGTTCCAGCACCTGACAAATCACCGGCATTTGAATTTAATGCATAACTAGCAGTTTCAGATCTTGATGCACTTAATGCGTAACTACTACTATTTGAAAAATCAGAATATGATGAACTAATAGCTCTACTTGAACTTATAGCCCAACTACTTGTTCCAACAAATTGTGGTGATGTACCTGTACCAGTAATTCTACCTGTCAATGATCCTGTAAAACTTCCTGTCGAAAATAAATTTTGTAATTGTGTCAAACTAGCTCTATATGTTTTTATAGAACTACTTTGATCAATTGGAAAAAAATCACTGCCAGTTAAACTGGAAATAGGATCTAATTGACTAATTTTTATACTTGTTGTTGGCATATTATATATTTAATTAATTATTTCCAAACTCTAATCCTATAATTCCATTTAGTTGTATTAACTAAGTTCCATCCACCACCAGTTTTATTTGGTATATAGAAATTTCCGCCTGAATTGTTAATGGTTAAGGATACACCCGCATAAGTTGAATTAGTCCACGCAGCAAATAAATTAGAATCATTAACATCTATTTCAGCACAATTTACATCAACTTCATCACCAGCTACATATCCTACGACTGAATCACTACTATTACAATATAATGTAGCCCTTATTAATGATGGCGTTACACCAAATCCATGTGCTACAGCATAACAATGTGTACCTACTCCACCTTCATTTGCACCAGCTAAGAACTGTCCTACTGTGTTTGAACTAATAGTATTAGAAAATGTAGATGATGGAAATTCTGATAGTGATATTGAACTAATATAACTTGCAGTTACAGCATAACTTGCAGAGGTTACAAAACTTGCAGATGTAGCAAAACTTGCAGATATCGAATTAGAGGATGAAACGGAAAAACTTGCAGTACCAAAATAACCAACTGCATTTGTTACGCTAGAACTAAAAGTTGTAGAAGATACATTTCCTCCTATTGTTAATTTATTATTATTGGTTGTATCCCAAGAAAGATTAGAATTTCCACCAAATGTTCCAGCATTAGAGTTAAATTGTACATTTCCAGTTGCACCACCCGGAGATGTTGCTGTACTTATTGCAGATATTTTTACAACATTATTATCACCGGTATCTAAACCAATAATTACATTATCTCCACCCGTAATTTTTTTAAATCTTAAATCTACTCCTACTTTATCCGAATATAGTCCATATCCATATGAACCTGTATTTGATGCAGTATTTGATTCTCCTGAACCACCACCACTTGCAGCATAAGCTGCAGTTAAAGCATTAACAGCCCAACTGCTTGTTCCTAATAAACTGCCAGTAAATGAACCAGTAAAACTGCCTGTATAATTACCATTAAAAATAGAAGAAGACTTTGCACTAATAACATAGTCTGCTACATCGATTGCGGTGATCTTCTTTGTTTCTTGATTCGCAACATCTGTAATAAACAACAAGTCATTGGATTGAACTTGTGAATCTGTATAAGCAGCTAAATCAGTAATTTTCTTACTAGTGGACATATATCTTTAATAGATATATATATCATTGTAGTTTGACATTTTTTAATTTTTTAACAATATATTTTACTAAACCACTTCTAACTATATCTTCTTCAGTAAATTTAAATGTATAAATGCCATTTTCTTTACTTTCTTCATCATCAAAAGCATTCATTATTTTTACAAATCCGCTTTTACCATTGATATCACTTTGGTCAGGATCACCTAAAATAAAAACTTTACTAAATTCACCTACTCTTGTAATTAAAGTAGTCAATTCTTTAACTGTCATATTTTGAGCTTCATCTGCTACAATACACTTAGCATTCCAATTTAACCCTCTTAAAAATCCTAATGGAATACTATCTATTCTGTCTTCTTTTTGTAGTATGTCTATATCTCTTTTTGGCAATAATTCTGACAATTTTTCCAATAAAGGTTGAATATATGGTGCCATTTTTTCATCTGCTTCACCAGGTAAAAACCCAATTTTACTATCTGCACTTTCTACCGCACTTCTAATATAAAGTAAATCACTTACTTTCTTTTGGTTTAATAATTTTAAAGCAGAATATATGCTTATATAAGTTTTACTTGAACCAGCCGGTCCACTAATAAATATCATTTTAGCATCTTTGTTTAATGCTATATTTATAAATTCTTTTTGTTTTTCTGTTAATTCTCGTTCAAATATTGATAATTCATGTTTTAATTTTGTTCGTTGATATACAATCGGACTTGTATCATTTTTAGGTTCATTACTATGATGTTCATTAATTGGGTGATGATTTGTAGTGTCATTTTTTCCTTTTTGTAGATTTTTCTTTTTTTTCATGAGTAATTTTATCTAAAATTGAATTCAATTTGTTTTCAACTGATTTAACCCGTACACATAACTCATACTTTTCCTTTTCAATGTAATAACTGTATACATTCTCTAAATTTTCTTTGAATTGATTTTCAGGTAATGTAACAACAAAGTCAGAATTTTTAAAACTAAATATTTCAACAAAACTTAACTTTTTATCTATTGCATATTCAATTGAAGAAACAATATGTTCCATCATTTGAATTTTATTTGTTTCAATAAACTTATTCATTTCATTGAAATTAGAAGGTAACGTATATAATTTGTGTCTAAATGCTTTTGGCATATGAATATAAATATCAAAAACAATGTGACAAAAAAGAAAAAACGCTATTAAAATTAATTAATAGCGTCAAATTAAACCTATCTCCTTTTAAGAAACCTTATGTTTTGTCTCATTATACTCAACTAATTCGATTTTTGTACCATCGGGCCATTTCTTAAGAATACCTGTCCAATGATCAAATTCAGTCTTCGCATCATTCTTATTAGTATACACTAATTCACTGACTCTTAACCCACTACGAGTAACTACATAATACTTTTGTTCAGTAGTCACATTGTTATCTACACTTACACTATTTTCTTTTTTATTAGTCCTTTTAGACATATTAATTATAGTTTAATTGTTAATGTTTGGTTTTATTATACAAATTTATGATAACCAGTCATAAATTAAATCATTCATCATCTCCATCATCATCTTTAGATGATGCCAATGGAATTGCACTAGTTTCTTCAACAATAGCTTTAATTTCCGATTCAATCTCTTTCATTTTTTCTTTGTAACCGGCAGCTACATCCTTGAAATCTTTCTTTACAAAGATTAATTTTTCCGTCAACTCATATACTTTCTTTTCTGCTTCTTGTTTTGTCATATATACTATATTTTATTGTTTTATTACTCACCTAAATTGGTGGACATGAAGGGAGTCGAACCCTTGTCTTTAAAACACTATCATAATCAGACTACGTGTGTATACATTTTTTAGTTGTTAAGAACAATTATATTAAATGTCAAAACTAATTGTTCTAAAGATTTATAAAATACTCAATCAACAACATAAATCAAACTGTTGACTTAGCCTGATAGTTTACACCCAATATTATTATCAGACATCATAATATTGAATGCGCAGCCTTAGGCTGCTAATGCTACTGCATCACGGGAAGTGAAGTTGTAGCTGATTACATTATCTTCAGCAGTTAATGTTTTAATAGATGTTTATAAGAGGCCAACTATCATCCTCTACACGCCTAACTAGTCAATCGTCTTAAATCGAAACCAGTACATGCCCATAAATTTTCAAATATCAAAAAATTGTCTGTATTTAACTATTTCATCCAAACCCACATCTCTTCTTAATTGTGCAAATAATTCTTTTCCTCTTTCAACTGAAACAGGCTGATTTCTTTCTTCTCTTTTTATATCTCTAAGAGTATTTTGTATTTCACCACGAATTGTATTTGATAAATGTGGATTATTACTATCCTCTGCTTTATCTAAAGCATCTTGTAAATCTTTTAATTTATTTTTTAAATCTTGTAATTTATTCATTACTATAAATATAAAGATTTTTTACTAAAGTGGAGCGGGTAGAGGGAATCGAACCCTCACATCGACCTTGGCAAGGTTGCAGGCTACCACTACATCATACCCGCTTTAAATTTGGTGGACCGTAAGAGAATCGAACTCTTCCCTAAAGCTTGCAAAGCTCCCGTGCTACCACTATCACCAACAGCCCATTTATATTTAAATCTTTTCTACAATAATATTGTCTGTTACTAATTTACCAAGACAAACTCTTGTATTACATACCATACATATCAAATTATTTGTAATAACACTAATTATAGTTCCTTCAAATATTCCTAACTCTTGAAGTCTTTGGTTAACAATATTAACTTGAACTATCCGTCCTTTTTCTCCAGCTTTTAATTCAGTTAATTTGTATGTCTTCATCAATATACTATATAAATAGTATTTAAAATGGTCGGAATGACAGGACTCGCACCTGTAACCTCCTAGCTCCAAACCAGGCCGTCTACTATTGACATTACATTCCGATTAAATTGGCAGGGGATGAGGGAATCGAACCCCCACAAGAAGATTCAAAGTCTTCCGCACTACCATTATGCAAATCCCCAGTTAAATTACTTTCTTTTTAAATTTGGAGCGGGTAGCGGGAATCGAACCCGCATAATCAGTTTGGAAGACTGACACTCTACCATTGAGCTATACCCGCAAATGGCGGTTGGAGAAGGATTTGAACCTTCGGAGGCTTTTACACCTCGGAGCTTTAGCAAAGCTCTGCGTTAGACCACTCTGCCACCCAACCATAAAATTGGCGGTTGATGTCCGTACTGCCCGGACCTTTGTCTTTCAACAAACCTAGTTTTCAAGACTAGTGCAGCCAGCTTATATCTGCCTATCAACCATAAATTGGTAGCTATGATAGGATTTGAACCTACACTATTCTGTTTCTAAGACAGACGACTCCTTCCAGTTGGTCTACATAGCCATTAAAATGGTCGGCCACGCCAGAATTGAACTGGCTCCACATGCTCCCAAAGCACGGATGCTACCGTAACACCTGTGACCGATTAAAATGGTGGGCGATGAGGGATTCGAACCCCCGACAGCCACGGTGTAAACGTGATGCTCTACCACTGAGCTAACCGCCCATAAAAATCGTTATTACTTTTAATCCAATTATCGCCAGTTGGGTTCTGTACTTAACATAACACCCAGTGACCGATCAAGTGTTTTAACTTTCGTTGGGGACACCAGATAGAGTTTCAACCCCGTTCGTTATATTTCAAATTTACCACAATTTCTTAAACTGTCAACACATAAAATCAAAAACCCGTCATTCTTTTTGTAGAGTGACGGGTTGGATTTTTTTAGCAAACAACCTCGTCATCAATACCCTACTGGGGATTGACTAGCTTGATTAGGTTGTGATTGTGAAATCATATTATGACAATATATATGAACAAAAATTAAAAAACAATAAAATTATTTACATTTAAATATATTTTTAATTCGTTCTGTTATTGTTTTTTGTCTATCTTCTTTTTCTGGAATATATTTGTTAATATTATTTATCAACTTGATTTCTCCAATTACTGGTTCAGGTGGAACTGGACCTACTGGAGTTGGATTACCATAACAATTACTTTGTGGCCACCATCCACCTAAATTCTTAAGCATATTAGCAGGTGATACATTTAAATTGTTTTCTTGAATTACAATATTTTTAAATACAGAAGATAGGTTAGGTAAATCTCTATCCATACTATAACCTAAAAATATTCCATCCCAAGGTGCATATTTGCCAGGTTTCCAATTCCATGTTCCTTTACCAGTTGTTATTACATTATTATTTCTTACTAATAAATTATGATGATATGCATAGTTTATTGCCCACCATTCACTTCCATATTGTCTTACATAATTTTGTGCGCTTAATCTTATAAAACATGGAACACTTAACGCACTATTTTCTTCTACTACTGTATCAATATTTGTTCCTGTATCAACATAATAACACATTCCTTCAAATCCATCGAAATTATTTTTTCTAATTATTGCACCTTTTGTATTAGCAACACTAATACCTGCCAATGGAGAAAATTGGGTTTTACCAGCGTCACCTCTAAATGTACATTGTTCAACAATACAACCAGTTGCAAATACTTTGCCTGCTAAATGTCCACCTACTTGTACATGTACAATTTGTTCAGTATCATGTTCTGGATATCTATTGTTTCTTCCTGGTGAATGAAAATCACATCGTCTTACAGTAGTTCCTTTTACACCATCTTTAGAATTTTTAGACAATAATGATATAATAATAAATGACGTTGCATTATCTTTACCCACATTAAATCCTTTAAATTCACAATCTTCATATAGTGTATTACTGCCAAATGTAGTACAACCTGCGGTTGTTAATTCATTACCTTTAGCTTCATTTATTTCATTATAATTACCGTCAAATGTTATACCTTTAAATATTATATTCTTACAATCAACACTACCATCACCACCAGGTCCAACTGCTTGAACCATAATCAATTGGTTTCCATTCACAGCTAAATCTCTTCTACCAGAAAGATGTTTAGATAATTTTAATATCGTTTTTCCTTTACCTTTACCAATTATTTTAACGCCACTTTCATTTTGTTCTGGTTTCCATCCCCATAATATTCCACTTTTCAAAACTTTTTCAGGATCATTTGAATCTATATTATTACCACCTATGTAATAGGTTCCTTCACTAAGTTCACATATATTGTTCTCCATTATACATTTATTAATTGCATATGCAGAATTTATTGTTTCGTCGTTTGGTTTTGCTCCATATTGTTCTGGTTTACTCATAATTTTCCTTTTTTGTAAATAAAAAAACCCGTCATTTAATGACAGGTTCTACTATATTTTTATTTATTTTATCTAGTTCCACTTGGTCTTGGAGTACCAGTTGGAGTTCCACTTGGCTTTGGTGTACCAGTTGGTCTTGGAGTACCAGTTGGTCTTGGAGTACCAGTTGGTCTTGGAGTACCAGTTGGAGTTCCACTAGGTTTTGGCGTTGGTGTTGGCATAAACTTAATTTCCTTTCTTCAATTATATATATGGTGCAAAATAAAAAACCGTCAACTTTTTAAGAGTTAACGGTTGTAATTGTTTATTTTAATTTATTGATTAAAATGATAGTCTTAGACCACCAGAATAAACTACATCACCACTAAATTCACGGGTTGCCCAGTTATACTTAGCAGCGCTGAAGTCATTGTCATACCATCCAACACTAGCAAATGGAGTCAACACACCAAATGAAAATTCAAATGGACGAGTCAATGTTGCTTTAGCGTTAACAGCGGTATAATCACTACTTGCACCATATACCTTACCATATTCTACAGCAGGTGTAATGACAAAACCAAGTGGCAATTTCTGAGCACGTTCAATACCTACGAATGCACCCTTTTGATCTAGGTCAATGTCAAATGCACCACGTACATATGGAGTTGCCAACTTATTTGGTAGAGCCAACTTCACACCAAATTCAGTGCTGTTTGGAATACCAAAGCTACCAGCTTGGTGACGAGTAACAGTAGCATCGGCACGGGCAGAAAATACATCCTTCCATACATCTACTTCCTTGCCAGCACCCAATGTCCAATGTGATTGATCCAAATCACCATTAGCCAATAGAGTTCCACCCAAATATACATCCGCATACTTTAGGGACTTTACTGCACCAACACCAACGAATGGTGATCCTTCGGAACGAGCAACACCATTTACGATGTATTGGTTATTGTAACCAGCTTCCACTGATAGGCTTGAATTATCTCCAGCAGTTACAGTTAAAGCGGTCAATAGTGACACTAATACTAATACTTTCTTCATATTTTACTATCCTTTATTTATGTTTGTTTTTGTTAACAAATAAACTTCACTCAAAGTCTATTTACCTTAATCATCATATACCGATCTTCAAGAATATCAATTTATTATATAATGATTCTTGAAAATAACTATTACGTCGATTTTATAAAAATTAAATTATTTTCCCAACAATTTTATCTATATATTATAAAAATTATGCCATACGAATATAATGCAAAAGTTACAGAAGTCGTTGACGGAGATACAGTTGTAATCGATATTGACCTAGGTTTTGATGTTGTTTTTGTTAATCAAAAAGTGAGACTTTTAGGTGTAGATACTCCAGAAAGTCGCACGTCAGATAAAACAGAAAAAGTATTTGGATTAGCAAGCAAAGACTACGCAAAAAAATTTATTGAATCATGTAAAGATAAAAATGTGATTATTCGTACTCATATTAGTGATGACGTAGACAGTAATGGAAGAGAAAAATTTGGACGTTTATTAGGAGAAATTATAAATCCAGATACCAAAAAAATTCTCAACGAAGAATTAATTAATAATGGTTACGCCGTTCGTTATATGGGTGAAAATAAAGATAAAGTAAAAGACCAACATCTAAAAAACAGAAAACGCCTTATTGATGAAGGCGTTGTGAAAATGTCTTATAAAGACGCTGGTATACTATAAAATAGTATTATTCAATTATTGTAAACTTCAAATTCCTAATTGCGAGTTTGAAGTTTTTGTCTTTAATTTTATTCAAAATTAATTTAACCGTCTTTGGATAACCCACAAATGTAGTATTCAAATCATTTGTCAATGATTGCTTTCCTGTTCCTATTGTAATTAAAAATTCATGAGATATAGATGTACCTTTATCTGGTTGTCTACCATCTAAAATATTAACACGACCAATATAATTTCCATTAACATATGCACTTATTTTAAATTTATCGGCATATGAAATTGGACCTGTTTCAATAGTTAATATTGACAATTTTGATTTTTGATTTATTAATTCTTTGATTTTATCATTTTCAGGAATATCTAATACAAGTCCATCTGATGTTAATGTTCCTGTTACAGGTATAGTTACGGACTTTGGAATATTTGTATTAATACTAGAAACTAATTTTATTGGTTCATCAGAAGGTGGTTGATAAGTTACATTAGTCATTTTAGTAACAATGTCTTTTACAGTTACTTTTACAGGACTACCATCTATATCAGTATATGTATATTCTTGTTGACCCCAAGGACCATTTACATCTGGCATTTCATTCTTATATAACGACCAAATACGGTCAATATTACCATGATGCATAAAGAAAATAGGGTCATTTGCAGCATATCTTAATGTTCCCATCGTTCTATTACCGCCATAACGAGTTCCTACCCAATCATGACCATTATTGTGTGGACCTTGTTCTAATAAACCTTGTCCAGTATTTCTATCTGTTACTGACTTACCACCAAAAATTTCAAACGGTGCTTTCAAAATAGCATTAATATAATCACTACTCATATACCACTTGGTTTCAACGATATGTTGTTTTGAATCTGCACTCACTTCATTGCTTGGGTCCATAGTAGGTTCCGCAATAGTTGGCTTTCTATTACCGTCATACAGTGCTAAATTATCAAAATCAAGGTTATCCGCACTTACCATATCCTCTTGCGTCAAATCATACCCAAATAATGGACTTGCCAATCCAGCTTGTTTACGAATCTTAGTGTTCGGCATTTCTTGATGATTACTCCAATCCCAATATGGATAAGCAAAAGCAACACCATTCCATCCAAAATTAGTTTTTAAAACATTATCCAAAATTCTTTCCAAAAAATAAATATAACCACGGTGCCATGGTAAAAAGTGCCAACTCCAATGAACTTGGACCATAGGAACACCTGAATCAGTGCAGTGATATGCATGTAATTTTGCATAATTTTCCCATT
>Ga0222714_10000306_pt1 | contig 58881 bp, 44 predicted proteins | sample C33_3DmetaG_FD_165048 | JGI IMG/M metagenome (GOLD analysis project Ga0222714, IMG submission 165048) | Estuarine water microbial communities from San Francisco Bay, California, United States - C33_3D | ecosystem: Environmental > Aquatic > Marine > Unclassified | place: USA: California... | reverse complement strand
GTTCTTCGCGTTGCGTCGAATTAAACCACATGCTCCACCGCTTGTGCGGGCCCCCGTCAATTCATTTGAGTTTTAATCTTGCGACCGTACTCCCCAGGCGGTCAACTTATCGCGTTAGCTGCGCCACTAAGAGCACAAAGGCTCCCAACGGCTAGTTGACATCGTTTACGGCGTGGACTACCAGGGTATCTAATCCTGTTTGCTCCCCACGCTTTCGCACCTTAGCGTCAGTATCGAACCAGGGGGCCGCCTTCGCCACTGGTATTCCTTCTAATATCTACGCATTTCACCGCTACACTAGAAATTCTACCCCCCTCTCTCGTACTCTAGCTTGGCAGTATTGAATGCAGTTCCCAGGTTAAGCCCGGGGCTTTCACATCCAACTGACCAAACCGCCTACGCGCGCTTTACGCCCAGTAATTCCGATTAACGCTTGCACCCTCCGTATTACCGCGGCTGCTGGCACGGAGTTAGCCGGTGCTTATTCTGCAGCTAATGTCAATCCATGCAGGTATTAACTACATGGCCTTCTTCACTGCTTAAAGTGCTTTACAATCCTAGAACCTTCTTCACACACGCGGCATAGCTGGATCAGGGTTTCCCCCATTGTCCAATATTCCCCACTGCTGCCTCCCGTAGGAGTCTGGGCCGTGTCTCAGTCCCAGTGTGGCTGATCATCCTCTCAGACCAGCTATGGATCGTTGCCTTGGTGAGCTTTTACCTCACCAACTAGCTAATCCAACGCAGGCTCATCCAATAGTGCAAGGTCCGAAGATCCCCTGCTTTCCCCCTTAGGGCGTATGCGGTATTAATTTGAGTTTCCCCAAGCTATCCCCCGCTACTGGGTAGATTCCTACGCGTTACTCACCCGTCCGCCGCTCGTCAGCATCAAGTTCACCCCGAAGGGATCACAGCGATCTGTTACCGCTCGACTTGCATGTGTTAGGCTTGCCGCCAGCGTTCAATCTGAGCCATGATCAAACTCTTCAGTTAAAAGTTTTTGCACCATTAAAGAATACAAGACATTAATGATGGCTATTCTTTTGTCCTCTTTTCATCAGTAAAACCGACAAAAAGGAGGATCTGACTCAATAAATAAAACTACTGTTGTGAAGTCTATTAATTAAAATAGAACTTCATGAATCAACGCAGTTGTTTACCTATTGGTCTACGTTTTTTTACGCAAACACGTCAGGCAAACACCCACATCTATTACTTGATCGACTTGTTAAAGAGCTTCCCCAATTGAGGAAGCGCGCATTATACAGATACAGATAGAACTAGCAAGGGTTTCAGCTGATTTTTTTTAGCTGTTTTGGGGGGCAATTCTTGGCACCAATTTGGGCCTTATTTTGAGGCTATATTGCCGGTTGATAACTGACTATTTCAGTACGGCGAATTTTCTCACACTCGGACTATATTTACGCATTATTCTATACCCCAGGCAAATTAAGACCAAAGAGCCATAAAGCACTGCATCGAAATAACTTGAGCGTACCACCCAAAGTATGTGCAAAACGGCCAATATATTAATCCCGTAGACCAAGCTGTGAAGCTTTTTCCAGTTGCGGCCCATTTTACGCTGTGCTAGTTGAAAGGAAGTCAAGCCCAGAGGCACTAACAATATAAAAGCCGTGAAGCCTACCGTAATATATGGACGCTCAACAATCTCACGACCTATATCAAGCCATTGCCATTGCAGTAAAAACATCAAAAATACTAAAAGATGCAAACTAACATAAAACAATGCAAACAAACCCACCATACGCCGGTAGTTCCAAAGTTTCGGCATATTCAATAAATATCGTAGAGGTGTTATTGCCAGAGCTGCAACCAAAATACGAATAGACCATTCTCCGGTTACCAGGGCCAAGGCTTGGGCAGGGTCTGGGCCCAGAAGATTCTCTCCACCGGTCAAAGCCAGATAAACCGCATAGGAATAGTAGAGTGCAGGCAGCAAAAGCAATATAAAGACAATAGGCTTTATTAGAATCCCAGTTCTCATGAATAGAAAACCTTAGCGGTCAACCCAACAGCCAACGCTACTTCTAGCCAGATATTCAACATATTAGGGAAGAAACTCTCAAGCCAGCCTAGAAATAGGTCCTAAGATCCATACCTTGATATAAATGAGCGACCTCTTCAGCATAACCATTAAACAACTGAGTCGGTATTCTGCGGTCAAAAAGACCGGAAGGCAGGCGCCTTTCCTGAGACTGACTCCAGCGAGGGTGGCTCACTTGGGGATTCACATTGGCGTAAAACCCGTACTCATTGGCAGCATAATCATTCCAGGCGGTATTGGGCATATCCCGCCTGAAATTAATTCTTACAATTGACTTGATACTTTTGAACCCATATTTCCAGGGCACAACTAACCTTAATGGTGCGCCATTCTGGGCCGGCAATATGTCGTCATACATACCAACTGCCAATATGGTCAAGGGATGCATTGCTTCATCCATACGCAAGCCCTCTTTATAAGGCCAGCCTAAGGAAGAGGTTCGAGCGGCCTGGCCCGGCATCTGCTCAGGATCATAAAGTGTTTCAAACTCTATAAATCGGGCGTTGCTATTGGGCTCAAACCGACTAATGAGATCAGCTAAAGGAAATCCTATCCAGGGAATTACCATTGAGAAAGCTTCAACACAACGTATGCGATACACCCTCTCTTCCAGAGTATGAGGCTGTAAAATATCTTCCAGGGTATAATTGCCGGGCTTGTTAACTTCGCCGGCAATCTCGACTGACCAGGGATCGATCTTGAAATCGCGAGCCTTGCTGGCAGGATCACCCTTACCATTGCCAAATTCAAAAAAATTATTGTAATTTGTTGCATCCTGAAAAGGCGTTAGAGCTTCATCAGTATTGTATGGAGCACTTGCCGGGGGGGCATTTCTATTTCCAACTTTAGCTACCAACCAATCAGGTTTTGCAGCCAGATTAATTTCTGTTGGCGCCCTGCCGCGTAAGCCAGCTGTTTGAGCAAGAGCGCTTGGCGAAATTAATCCGGCGCCTAATGCTCCTGCGCCAAAAGCAATATTTACAGACCCCTTCAGAAATTGGCGGCGATTCTTATAAACATTGGCCGGGGTTATTTCAGAGGAAGGAATTTCTTTTTTGGTTTTTATAAGCAATTGAATATCCCCCAATGACAGTTAAACAAATAGACCTTAATGGTTAACCCTTAAATCCATGCCCGCATATAAGTGTGCAACTTCTTCAGCATAACCATTAAACATTTGAGTTTCTATTCTGCGATCAAACAAACCCGACGGCAATCTTCTTTCCGTAGCCTGACTCCAGCGAGGATGACTCACTTCAGGATTTACATTGATATAAAACCCATATTCTCTGGGATTAATATCATTCCAGCTGGTATTTGGCATATCACGGGTAAAATTAATTCGCACTATGGACTTGATACCTTTAATACCATATTTCCAGGGCACGATTAATCGAAGTGGCGCTCCGTTTTGTGCTGGCAGCAAGTCGTTATAAACTCCCACGCCTATTAATGTCAGCGGATGCATCGCTTCATCCATACGCAAGCCTTCTTGATAAGGCCAGTCGATGGTAGAAAATCGTGAGTTTTGTTCAGGAAAACGATCACTATCGACAAGGGTTTGAAATTCAACAAAGCGGGCATTACTTGTAGGCTCAAAACGGCTGATCAGGTCCCCAAGTGGAAACCCTATCCACGGAATAACCATTGACCAGGCCTCAACACAGCGATGCCTGTATATCCGCTCTTCAAAGGTATGCGGGCGAAGAATATCTTCAAGCGTATAAACTCCCGGTTTATTAACTTCTCCAGTTATTTCTACTGTCCATGGCTCAACTTGAAAGTTTCTGGCATAGGTAGATGGGTCTTGTTTGCCTGTGCCATATTCATAAAAATTATTATAGCTGGTGACATCCTGATAAGGCGTTAACATTTCACTGGTAGTATATGGCCCTGTATCTGGCACTGGCCTTGTATTTGCCATTTTTTGAGCCAGCCATTCTGGTTTTCTCGCTAGATTCAATTGTGCTGCGCTTCGCGGAGCCATACTTTGAGCGGATGCGGTTGGTGACAACAAACCACTTGCAGCTGCGCCAACACCCATAGCAACGTTAGCTCCATGTTTGAGGAATTGCCGACGATTTTTATAACTGGATTCAGATGTTATTTCGGAAGAGGGAATATCTTTCTTTGTTTTGATAATCATTCTCGGTACCGTTTATTTTGTTGTCTATTCTCTGGTTTTCTATCAGTCTATTTTATTAACTTTCTAATAATTAGATATTAATGTTACGGAAAGTTTAACTTAATAGACTCCTGTGCAAATAAATATTACAAATTCTGCAGGTTTTTTCTTATTACCTAGGCTACTGTTTCATCTATAGCATCTACCTTTTTCGTCAATTTCTTTCGATATTGGTAAACGGTTAAAGCTGGCCCAGACAGCGCGTAAAGAATCGCAATAACAAACAGCACGACAGGTGGATCCCAGGAGACGATTACAAATGATAGAATTACCATCAAGATGACGAAAAAGGGCACCCGATTCCTGAAATCAATATCTTTAAAACTGAAATAATGAACATTTAGTACCATTAACAAACCCGCTATCATGGTAATAATAGCGGCTAGCACCGAGATTGGAAAAGTCACTTCAACAGCATATTCATCACAAACCCATACCATAAACACAACCAAACCTGCTGCTGCAGGACTGGCCAGGCCAACAAAAAATCGTTTATTAACGGTACCTAGCTGCACATTAAAACGGGCCAATCTTAATGCCGCGCATGCGACATAAAAGAAAGCAGCAGTCCAACCAAGCGTACCAAGATCAGATAAGGCCCAGCTAAAACAAATTAGCGCAGGAGCAACGCCAAAGGCCAATAAATCGGATAAGGAGTCGTATTCAGCACCAAATGCACTTTGCGTGTTAGTTAATCGGGCAAGACGTCCATCCAGGCCATCAAGCAACATCGCAGCTAATATAGCCATACAAGCATTATGAAACTCATTATTCATGCCAGAGATTACAGCAAAAAATCCGGCAAATAATGCTCCTGTTGTTAATAGGTTGGGTAAAAGAAATATTCCTTTGCGTCGAACTTTTCGACCACCCTCACTTACCTCTTCCTCATGGTCATCTATTAATAGAAGAGATTCAAACTCTTGCCCGTCTTCTAGGCCGGCATTTTTATGTTCATTTTCAGTAGTCATGTGCTTATTCTATGCTTCTGTAAGATATTTAGCAGCTTTTTTAAGCATAAGCATTTTACCCCCGACACTTTTTTCTTTATGATTGCCACCCTGAAATTTATAGCCTCTTAAAACCTACTGGAAATTATTAAATGAATTACTTCAACACCTTGCCTTTACGTCTTAAGCTTGAACAGTTAGGAAAATGCCGTTTTATGGACAAATCTGAGTTCAGTGACGGTGTCGAAAAATTAAAAGGCAAGAAAATAGTTATTCTTGGCTGTGGCGCTCAGGGATTAAACCAAGGTCTAAATATGCGCGACAGCGGGCTGGATATCTCTTATGCCCTTAGAGCTGTAGCTCTCAAAGAGAAGCGTCAGTCCTGGATTAATGCCACTGAAAATGCATTTAATGTAGGTACCTTTGAAGAATTAATACCAACTGCTGATTTAGTGCTCAACCTGACGCCCGATAAGCAGCATACTCCAGTCGTTAATGCTGTTATGCCATTAATGAAAAAAGGAGCTTGTCTGGCCTATTCTCATGGCTTCAATATTGTCGAAGAAGGCATGCAGATTCGCGATGACCTGACAGTTATTATGGTAGCACCAAAATGTCCAGGAACAGAAGTCAGGGAAGAATACAAACGTGGCTTTGGTGTACCAACATTGATCGCTGTTCACACTGAAAACGACCCAAATGGTGACGGACACGAAATTGCCAAAGCCTATGCCGCCGCAACGGGTGGAGATCGGGCAGGCGTGTTGGACTCTTCATTTATAGCGGAAGTTAAATCTGACCTGATGGGTGAACAAACCATACTTTGCGGCATGCTGCAGACAGGATCTATCCTTTGTTATGACCGCATGATCGAACAGGGAATAGAACCTGCCTATGCTTCAAAACTGGTTCAATATGGCTGGGAAACCGTTTCTGAAGGCCTCAAACAAGGCGGCATCACCAACATGATGGACCGGCTGTCTAATCCCGCCAAAATTAAGGCCTTCCATCTAAGCGAAGAACTTAAAACTATCATGGCTCCCCTATTTCAAAAGCACATGGATGACATCATGGACGGCACTTTTTCGAGCACGATGATGCAAGATTGGGCTAATGATGATATTAATCTTTTAAAATGGCGTGAAGAAACCGGCCTTAGCGCGTTTGAAAACTCCAGCACTGAAGGTGCTCCGGAAATTTCAGAGCAGGAATATTACGATAACTGTATTCTTATGGTTGCAATGATTAAAGCGGGTGTTGAATTGTGCTTTGAAACACTAACCTCAGCTGGCGTCATAGCTGAGTCTGCTTATTATGAATCTCTGCATGAAACCCCACTGATTGCAAACTTGATCGGCCGCAAAAAACTCTACGAAATGAATAAAGTTATTTCTGATACTGCTGAATATGGCTGCTATTTGTTCTCCCATGCCGCTGTTCCACTTCTGGCAGACTTCATGGCGAAAGTTGGCACGGACGTTATTGGTAAAGCCACAGATGCAAATGACAATGGTGTTGACGATCATGAATTAATAGCGATAAACAACGTTATTCGCAATCACCCTATAGAAAAAGTAGGTGCTCGATTACGCTCTTATATGACCGCAATGAAAAAAGTTGTTTAAGCTATTTCCTTTCACGAGTAATGTATTTTCTTTGCATCCAGGTAAATCTGTTTCGCTTATAATTGCGTGCAACGAGCAAAGCAAATAGTTGTATACCCCAGATTTTAGCTGTTATATTACTTTTGTCTTGATTAAGTTTTACAGAGCATGATTAAGGGCATTGATTTAGCACAAACTCGTAATTTTAGTTTAATTTTAGCTAACTGCGATTGAATTGAGATGTAGGATTGAATTGCAGGATATAGATAGATGATTAGCTACACCAAAATTCCTGGGCAACTTGTAATTACCCCTTGATTAATGCGAACTCAAAAGTGGAAATTTAAACCTCAAGGAGGTTATGCAAATGAAAAAAATAGCAAAACTTGCTTATTTATTTGGCGCTTTACCGCTTGTATCTTATGCGCAATGTGGTCTGGAATGCGACCCATCATCTAGCGCAACACTAATAGGTGGTGGAGAATATGCCTATGATTGTTACCTTAACTCCCAAATTGTATCTCAAAATCCAGACGATGCTAATTACAGCATGTTGGAACCCTGCGATTTTGCAATAAAATTTGTGGATATGGATAAGGAGGATCTTGCCGCCACCCATACCAACCGGGGGGTAATACGCATTGCCCTGGAGAATTATGACGGTGCATTTTCCGATTTTAATATTGGTATGACTCTGTTACCTGGAGCGGCACAAATTCTGGTCAATCGTGGTAATGCTTTCTACCATAGTGGAAATTACCAAATGGCAATAGAGGATTATAACCGGTCAATAGAATTAGGTTATTCCGACTTTGCTGATGTTTATCTGAATTTAGGTAAATCCTACGAGCGTATGGGTAATAACAACCTGGCTGAAAGAAATTACCGACAGGCAATTAATTTATCACCTGATCAAGCTGAGGCCCGCAGCCTGCTTGATGGCTTATTGTCTCAACCGTAGTTTTAATACTGGTATACCGGTATTAAATAATAGTCTTAAAAAAGCCCAGTCATTACTGGGCTTTTTTTGTAGTACTGAAGCTATAGTAAATTTAAAGATTCAGAACTTTATCTGCGCGCGAAATACCTGATACACCAGTGCGAGCCACTTCAAGGATTGAGGTATCTCCAAGGGCAGCGATAAAAGCATCCAGCTTGTCACTCGTTCCGGTTAGCTGAACCACATAAGTGGTAGGTGTAACATCCACAATTTCACCACGAAAGACATCAGCTAATCGCATGACTTCAGCACGTTGAGCTCCAGAGACCTTTACTTTAATGAGCATTAATTCTCTCTCAAGATGGCTACCATCTGTTAAATCAACTAACTTCACGACATCAACCAGCTTGTTCAAGTGTTTTATGATTTGCTCAATTTTCCGATCATCACCAATGGTAGTGACGGTCAATCGCGATAAGGTAACGTCGTCCGTCGGAGCAACAGTCAAAGAGTTAATATTGTAATTTCGTTGCGAGAACAAACCGACAACTCGAGATAAAGCACCCGGTTCATTCTCCATTAACATGGAAATAATTCGTCGCATCAGGTTCTCTCCGTTTTACTTAAAAACATTTCACTCATTGCTCCGCCTTTAACGGCCATGGGATAAACATGCTCGTTTTGATCCACGACGATATCAATGAACACCAGCTTATCTTTCATCGCAAAAGCTTCTGCCAGCTTTTCCTTTAGCTCACTCAATTTTTCGATGCGAATCCCGACGTGTCCATAGGCTTCAGCCAGTTTGACAAAATCAGGCAGAGAATCAGCGTAGGTACTGTGCGAGTGACGACCGCTATACTGCATATCCTGCCACTGCTTCACCATACCCAAGGCTTCGTTATTTAAGTTAACAATTTTGATTGGTAGTTGGCACTGCTTACAGGTCGCAAGTTCCTGAATACACATCTGGATACTGCCCTCTCCAGTCACGCAGGCAACTGTGGCCTCTGGGAAAGCAAGTTGCACACCCATGGCAGCTGGCAAACCAAAGCCCATGGTTCCCAAACCTCCAGAATTAATCCAGCGTCGAGGTTTATCGAAGTGATAATACTGAGCGGCAAACATCTGATGCTGCCCAACATCTGAAGTCACATAGGCATCTCCCTTAGTTACTTCATACAGAGCCTGAATTGCTTGCTGTGGCTTAATCAATTCTCCAGCAGATTCAACCGCTAAGCAGTCACGCTGACGCCAATGCTCAATATTTTCCCACCACAGTTTAAGAGCTTCGGCATCGACTTTATTTGAAGATGCTTTAATTTGGCTGTTCATTTCTTTCAACACAGATTTAACCGGCCCAACAATAGGCACGTGAGCAGTAACCGTTTTAGAGATCGATGCAGGGTCAATATCAATATGCAAGATAGTTGCATTTGGACAGAATTTACTAACATCTGAATTAGTCACACGATCATCGAAACGAGCTCCAACAGCAAGAATGACGTCTGCTTCATGCATGGCCATATTGGCTTCGTAAGTGCCATGCATCCCTAACATGCCCAAAAACTGTTTATCAGTTGCGGGATATATTCCGAGTCCCATTAAAGTATTGGTGATGGGAAAACCCAGGGTTTGAGTTAATTTTGTTAACTCCTCTGATCCTTCACCTTGCACCACACCGCCACCCGCATAAATAATTGGTTTTTTGGCTGACATTAAAATTTCTACCGCTTTTTTTATCTGTCCGGTATGACCCTTTTGCGGTGGACTGTAGGAGCGAAGTTTGACAGTTTCCGGATATTCATAAGGAAATTTCTCTGCCGGATCAGTGACATCTTTTGGGAAATCTATAACGACGGGGCCAGGGCGTCCGGTTGTCGCAATATAGAAAGCTTTCTTTATTATGTTCGGAATATCAGCAGCACTCTGAACAAGGAAACTATGTTTTACAACCGGTCTAGAAACACCAACCATATCAGTTTCCTGAAAGGCATCTGAGCCAATCGCATCACGAGTAACCTGCCCAGATATAACCACCATGGGTATGGAATCCATATAGGCTGTGGCAATACCGGTAATTGTATTGGTTGCCCCGGGGCCTGAAGTTACCAGTACCACCCCTGGTCTCCCGGTAGCACGAGCGTAACCATCAGCAGCATGAGTAGCCCCTTGCTCATGTCTGACCAAGATATGCTCAACTTTATCCTGCCGAAATATTGCATCATAAATATGCAAGGCAGTTCCACCAGGATATCCAAAAATTAAATCAACACCTTCATCATGCAGGGCACGGATCAGCATGTCTCCACCAGATAACATTTCCACCTTGTTGTCCTCTTTCAATAACATCCTGCTCAGCAGGTAAAAATACAGCAGCAAAAAAATCCATAACCCCTTTAATGGGTTTATAGTGCTTGCAAACTGATACTCTGAAATTGGAGAGTTCTGGTTGAACTCCTACGGCCCTATGCGTGATAACGTCTTAGGGGAACTGAATAGAACCTTGCGTCAGGTTTAAAGCATTCAGTCGGGTCTTTATGGGGGCTGTCACCAAGATTCTATAGAATCGCTTGGGACTTGCCTGAACCGAAGGGTAATCAGTCAGTCGTTCCACCAAATCCAGGTCGCTATTATGGTAATTCTCAGATAAAAGTCAAGAAAAATAAGGCGATATCTCGATACCGTCTTGCAAGCTTAATGTCTATGTCTTATGCTTCAACGCTTCATTTTCCGGGAGATTCAAACCTATGAAATTCAATTATCTTAAACTCTGCCTTTCAATTTTTCTGTGCTCATTTGTTGCACAAGGCATTGCACAACCACCACCCAGCCCTATTGAACTGGTGCAGGTACAGGATGATATCTATATGATTACCAACCCATTTGTACCGGGAAATATAACCTTTATGCTGACTGATGAAGGTATTCTCATGGTCGATAATAAATTTGCCTGGGACTACGACAACGTCATGGCCATGATAGCGACTGTCAGCGATCAGCCTGTTAAGTATGTTATTAATACTCATTTTCACGGTGACCATAGTGGCGGCAATGAACTAGCTCAAGCAGATGGTACTGTCGTAGTGGCTTCTGAAAATGCCCGCCTTAAAATGGTTGAAGATAATATGTCAGGTCTTCCAACTGTCACGGTAGATGAGCATGCCTTCATTCATTTGGGCGGTAAAGTGGTTGAAATATTCCGCTTTGGACGCTCCCATACTGACGGCGACGTTGTGGTTTATTTTCCAGAGCACAGCTTACTTGCTGCCGGAGACATGTTCACTTATGGCGCTGATGTTCCGCAATTAATTGATTATTCAGGTGGCGGTAGCGCAAGAGCCTGGACCAGGACTCTGGACGAAGTGCTTAGACTGGATTTCGAAACTGTCATCCCAGGCCACGGCCCGGTTACCAACAAAGCGGCTATGGCAGAATTCAGGGATTCAACTTTAAATTTGCGCTTAAGATCTCAGGAAATGGTCAGAAACGGTAATTCCAGAGAAGAAATTGCTGACATGCTGCGAAATGAATTTAACTGGGCCGACTTCACTTTAGATGCTGGCCTGGATGGTCTGCTTGCTGAGTCACAATAAGCTCACAATTATAATAATAAGCCTGCTTCAGCAGGCTTATTTATTATAGGTTTTCACAAGCAACATCTACTGCCTGTTGGGATTCCATCAGCAACTGCATCTGCCTTCCATCCCAATCGTAATAACCACTTCTTAGCCAGGCCGGCATCTCCTCTCCGAAATCTTCGATAGTCAATTCATCCAGAGGATTCGTAATCAATAATGTACTGTTGGCACGAAAACACGCACCCAAACTGGTAGTTAAAGGGAAAGACACTTTTCCATTATGTACGTCGACAATAGCTATCATCTGACACATGGTGCCGCAACCCCAATAAGTTAATGCATAGTGACCTGCGAAATTTGCCGGCTCATTAAGTAAGTATTCGAGTCTTGTTCTAAAATTCTCCGCATCCGGATGGCTAGAAAAATCAATTGCTTGCAGTCTTTCATTACTTGGTGAAACTGTAAAATCCTCAAATTCAGGTTTGCTAGATGCAGCAGTTTGAAGCACTTCAGATATATCTTCTGCCTCTTTTAAAATTCTTAGCACATTACCACTCCAGATCATGCTAATTTCATCTTCGGAATAACCACGTCTTACAAGCTCCAAAGTGACATTAAAGGTTTCATCAGCATTATTCCAGCCTGTAATTCCTCCTCCTCCACCAAAATCTGAAGATAGACCTACATGTTCAACTCCAATCAGATCCACGGCATAATCAATATGATCGACCAATTCACTGACCGATGCTGTTCCCCTGCCCTCGTTAAGGTAATTATCAAATGCAACAATCTGTACCACACCACCATTATCTTTTATGGCTAGTAACTGCTCATCATCCAGGTTACGGGGATGAACAAAAACACCATTTACACTGGAATGTGATGCAATAATTGGTGCACGGGAATGGTTCAAAGCATCCAGCATGGTTTGCTTTGAAACATGCGATACATCAACCAAAATTCCTACCCGATTAAGCTCTTCAACCACACGGTAGCCGTATTCACTTAACCCACCATGCTCTGCATTCTCGTCATGTAAACGTTCCTGAGGCTGAGCAGAATCGCCAATATCATTATGCCCATTGTGAACGAGGCCCATATAGCGAGCGCCACGCTTACTGAATTCTTCAATTAAACTTAAATCCTGGCCAATACTAAAACCATTTTCCACGCCAATCATGGCGACGAGTTTACCTTCCGCGTGCAAAGCACTTGCATCTGCTGCCATATACGCCAACCCAATCTCATCGGGATAGAGCTCGACCATACGATGGATGGCATCAAATTTATTTAGGGCATCTGCTTTTGCATCAAGATAATTCATTCCATTACGTTCTTGCTGCCCGACATAGACAATAAAAAAAACTGTATCAAGACCGCCACTACGCATCCTCAACAAGTTTACCTGGGCATCAGCGTCCAAAGGATCATGTTCACTGGTAGCAAAATTTAGGGGAATATCCACATGTGTATCCAGCGTCATCACCCGATCATGTATCACCCGTGCACGAGTCATTAACTCATCTTCACTGGCTGCATAAGCAGAAAAAGAAGTCACTATAAAAAATAAAGCTAAAATTTGTTTTACCATAAATCTCTCTTTTAAAATTTATTCTTTTAGACGCGTAGCGAGTGCTGAAGAGTCAAAGTAAAAAAGCACGGAGAGGGAAAGCGTATAACTAATACGTGACCGCTTGAGTACTTTTTTAACGAATACTCTTCTAGCTAGTAGCTTCCTTCTTAATCAGTGGGTCATTGAGTAAATAACGTAATTCACTGCAAACCTATATGCCATCGCTGTCATCGGTTGAGGATAACCTGGGGTATCAGCATGTTCCCAGGCATCACCCAAATCCATGTTGTGATTAATGGCAACCATTAAGCGACCATGATCATCATAAACACCACGATATACCGGTTCATAACCATCTTGCTCCCAGGTAACACCACGACTTAATGGGCTGATCCCTGGGATCTGGATAGTAGGATCAAGGTCATAAAGCACATGAAAAACCTCATCATCGTGAGGGATATCCACTACGGGACGATCAGGGAAAATACGTTGCATGGTCGACATAAAACCATTCCACTGGTAGGTACCATGAAAATCATCAACGATCAGGAAGCCACCTTTCAGTAGGTATTCTCTTAGAATAGCGATTTCCTCAGTATTTAGCCGCCAACCACCTACTTCCACTGCATAAAGAAATGGATAATCAAAGACCCTACGATCCACCAGGTTAATCCAGGGGGCGCCTTCCTGAGGATTCCTAAGATCAACCAAAGCACCATCCACTCTTGTTAATCGAGTTAAGCCACTCATAAAGTAATGTTCTGCTTCCGGCATATCAGTCATCCAGCCTCCTCGACTTCTGAAGCCATCTGAACCATATATTAAACGGGTAAAATAAAACTCGGCACCATCAGTATCTCGAGGCACAACAGAGGTATAGCGTGGGTTGCTTGTTCGTGGCCTGATCTGAGCCAATAATGACTCCACGCACAAGACGTTCGCCAGTAAAATTAAGCAAAGCAATACAAGTTTACTAATAGCTGGACGCTTGATACTTAATTCCTTTATTTTCGTGACACTCATGGGTCAAATATAAACCAGCTGTTGCTAGAAGGAAACACTCACAGGAAACCTGAAACTAACTGAATTCAAAAGCCACTCCTATATTTTCATACTGCTCCCGCTCCTGCTCAAGACCAGATAAGGTAAGAGGGTGTTTTTTCAACCACCCACGCCGAAACTTGAGTTGATAACCTAACTTTGTATTAGTCAGTTTAGGCAGATATTCAATATCCTCTCGTCGTCTGTGAAAAAGTACCGCTAGACGTAAGCAAACCAGCAAGGGAATAAAAGCTGTTATTGCCTGCTCATCCATATCTTCAAATTGTTGCTGATAAAGGCTTTTCCGGTGGGACCGCAAAAGGTTTGCTAGAATATATTGCTCATATCGACCAAAGCCGGCCATGTCGTTATGCCTGATGATGTAATAGCCATGATGATGAAACCCCGTATGAGAAATACTTAAGCCAATTTCATGTAATTCTGTCGCCCAACGCAAGATTTTAGTTCGCGAAACTCCTTTGAGTGCGGGGCTACGAATTTGTTGCCATAATGCAATTGCCGTTTTAGCCACTCGATGCGCATGGTCAACATCAACATTGTATTGTTGCTGCAACTTTTTAATCGTGTCATTACGAGAATCCTTGTCATTAAGACGACCAATAGTATCAAACAATAAACCTTCTTTAAGGGCGGCATCACCAACATGCATGGATTCAAGCTGCAACTGATCAAATACAGCCTTTAGTATTGCTGCGCCTGCCGGCAATACATCCCTGCGTAATTCTGGGACATTCTGTAATACCTTTTTATCGATGACTAAATCATTGAATAATTGATCAAGGGAGCTTTTGCTTATCACTGCCCCTCCATCTTTAGCCAATGTTAAATCCGCGATTGCTCTGACTGTTCCTGATGTTCCAAATACGATCTGCCAACCTGTTTTTAAAAAATTCTTTCTTAATACTTCGATTTCAGAGCACGCGGCCAGATAAACTTTATCCATAAATTTATGAGTCGTTTTCCCTGAGCGGTTGGCATATCTTTTGGTAAAACTGACACAACCCATATTTAAACTCTCCATTAATATGGGGTCATAGTCTTCACCAATAATAAATTCTGTGCTGCCTCCACCAATATCTACTACTAGGCGCTTACTGTGATCATTCAGCACAGAATGAGACAAACCAACATATACTAAGCGGGCTTCCTCATAACCAGAAATAATCTGAATGGGAACCCCTAATATTTGCTCCGCTTTTTTAATGAAAGACTTGGAGCGACTGGTCATTCTGAGGGTTTTCGTCCCTACAGCCCGAATTTGTTCAGTAGGAATGTCTCTTAAGCGCTCTGAAAAGCGGTAAAGACACTCAAGGGCACGGGTTTGAGCCTCAAGACTAAGATGCCCGTCTTTTTTAACCCCAAGAGCAATCTGCACCATCTCTTTCTCTCGATCTATAATTTCCATCTGCCCATTTTGAATACGGGCGATCAGCATATGAAAACTATTCGAACCGAGGTCTACCGCTGCGAAATAGGGTGATTCAGGATTTATTTGCACAATTAAGGTCTATTTAAAAAAACTGAAGGTTGAGGAGCTTATCTGATTGGCATCAGTTTACACTAATACAAAGAATTAATAGAAATATCATATTTGAACTATATTATATCTATTTCTTGATAAGTGGCTTAATTCAGAGTGAATAATCAATGTCTATTTTAAATAAAAAAATTTTAATTATCGTTATAACAATAATTCTTATCGCGTATTTCAGTGTTGTTTTATTACACAGCAGGGTTTCACTGCCTACTTTACATACTCAATCAAACTGGTATCTGAATGGCCAAGATACAGTTTTTAATGCTACAAAAAAAACGATTAACAACACTCCCGGAGCTGCTAAAAATATTATTCTCTTTGTAGGAGATGGCTTAAGCATGACGACTGTGACTGCTGCTCGAATATTTGCTGGTCAGCAAGCAGGGCAAAGCGGTGAAGAAACCATATTAAGCTTTGAACGCTTTCCATGGACTGGCTTATCAAAGACCTATAATACTAATCAGCAAACACCCGATTCTGCCGGCACCATGACTGCAATGATCACAGGTATAAAAACCAAGGCCGGATTTATAGGCATAGATGAACAATCTGAACGCGCCAATTGTGAAAGTTATCTCAATAGTCAAAATCCAGATTTAATGACGGCTTTGGAACTGGCAGAAATCGCGGGCAAAGCAACTGGAATTGTCACTACAGCCAGGCTCACTCATGCTACCCCAGGCGCAACCTATGCAAAATCTCCAGAGCGAGACTGGGAAAGCACTACTACTCTGGAAGATGAGATTCCGGCTAACGAGTGCATGGATATCGCCAGTCAGCTTATCAATTTTGCAGATAGACTTCGAGGCACTCTACAGATTGACGATCAATCACCTATTGAAATAGATGGGATCGATGTCGCTTTCGGTGGTGGCCGCGCAATGTTTTTTGATGCAGACCCGGAAAGTCTTGTTGGTTTTTCTGAAAACATTGATGAAGGCCGCCGTAAAGACGGTCGAAACCTGATCAGAGAGTGGATAAATAATGGCGGCAAATACGTTATGGATCAAAGTGGTTTCGATAGTCTGAACGACCTGGAGAATAATAATATTCTGGGCTTGTTCAACCCTTCTCATATGCGATTTGAGGCTGACCGTCAAAATGATGTTGCAGGTGAGCCATCATTAAGTGAAATGACCCTGAAAGCAATTGATTTATTGGAGGAAGACAATGATGGCTTCTTCTTAATGGTAGAAGGAGGTCGTATCGACCATGCGCATCACTTTAACAATGCCTATAACGCACTTAATGAAACATTAGAGTTTGCCAATGCAGTTGCCGCTGCTGTTGAAAACACTGATTCTGAGGACACCCTGATAATTGTTACTGCTGATCACAGTCATGTAATGACCATGGCGGGTTATCCAACTCGCGGCAATCCCATTTTGGGCAAGGTGATTGGCAACGATTCAGCTGGCAATCCTGAAACAGAAGTTACTCTTGATAGAGAAGACATGCCCTTCACTACCTTAAACTATATGAATGGAAATGGCTTCGCTGATTTTGGAGATAAAACTGATGGGGTTTATGAAAGACCAGAGTCTTCAGAAGAAGGCCAAATAGCCCTCCCATTCTCCGGCAGAGTTGATTTAAGCAACTTAGATACGGAGCTGCCAGGCTACCATCAAGAAGCTTTTATACCGCTTATAGAAGAAACACATAGCGGTGAAGATGTTCCAATCTATGCAACAGGTCCTGGCGCTCACCTATTGAGTGGCAGCATTGAACAGAACGTAATTTTTCATGTAATAAATTATGCGGGAAATTTAGAGAAATTAGCTAAAGCGGCGCTTTGATATAAAACTTAATCAGTAGACACTAGCTCGTAATCCAATGTTTCTGTTTTATCCACCACCCATTGTAATCTGGTTTTTGCAGGCGTCCAGTCCGTTCGGTACTCTAGTGATTTTCTGTAATCTTTAATGGCTTCATCCCAAAGACTCATTTCTTCGTTAATAATACCACGTGCAAAATAAACCAGATGCTTGCTTTGAATATCTAGCTCCAACGCATGATTGTAGTCAGCTAAAGCCAGATCAAATTGTTTTTCAAAATGATAAACAATGCCGCGATTGATATAAATTTGACCTAAATCAGCTTGCAGTTTGAGCGCTTCTTCGTAGTCAGATAAAGCCTCAGCCAATGAGCCCGAAGCAGCATATAAAATACCACGATTTACAAAAGTTGCCGCACGGTCATCATCGGACAATCCCAACTCAATCAGGGCTACGTTACAAGCTTCAAACATGTCGCTGTTGACTTCAAAGCCATCAATTGTTACTACCGAAGTTGCGTCCTGATAGCAACCGAGTGCAGAAGAATTATTAGTGTCCACAGTTGCACTTTGAGCAAAACTCAATGATGGAAAAACTAAAATTAAAGCAAGTTTTTGGAGTCCTTTAAGTCTAAAATTAATCATGAAGTGCAGTGGTTTGTTTGAAAAAAGACATCTTAAAACATAAGAAACAGAATAGAACACCTGCCTGCAAAAGTAAGTAGGTAAATATGGAAACAAAAAGGAGTATTTAATTGGAAAACCCATGGAAGACCTTAAGCAGTAAAATAATTTATTCAAACCCCTGGATACGTGTAAGAGAAGACCAGGTAATAACGCCAAAAGGTGAGGCTGGAATTTACGGTGTTGTAGAAGCCAAACCCGCTATCGGTATTGTAGCGCTTACAGGCGACCTCTTTACTTATTTAGTTGGCCAATATAGGTATCCCCTGGATGCTTACAGTTGGGAAATTCCAGAAGGCGGCGCTGAATTGAATGAAAAACTAATAGCCTGCGCCAAACGAGAATTACTAGAAGAAACCGGCTTAAGCGCAAACAAATGGACCGAACTTGGTGAGTTGTATACCAGCAATTGCTTCACCAATGAGCGTGCTTACATTTTTGTCGCTGAAGATTTAAGAAAAGGTATAGCTGACCCCGATCCGACTGAGCAGCTAAAACTAAAAAAGCTACCTTTTTTGGACGCTTGGCAGATGGTATTAAAACAGGAAATTAAAGATTCCCTGACGATAACTGCCTTGATGCGAACCTATCACTTACTCCAACAACAAGGCAGATTATAATACCGCTTATTTTATTTCCGGGTAAATGTAAGATTGTCATTTTCTAATCCTACAAGAATCGTATCCCCAGGAGAAAAATCTCCAGATAAAACACTTTGAGCCAATGGGTTTTCTAGCCAGGTCTGGATTGCTCTTTTCAATGGTCGCGCACCATAAACCGGATCGAAACCAAGTGCTGCAATTTTATCCAAAACGCCTTCTGCAAATTCCAGTTTAAGATCTTTGTCCCCTAAGCGTTCATCCAGCAGTTGCAATTGAATTTTTGCAATACCTTTAACTTGCTCACTTGCAAGAGGATGAAACACCACCAGTTCATCAATCCTGTTAATAAATTCCGGTCTGAAATGATTCGTGACTACTTCCAGAACTGATTTCTTGACCGATTCATAACTGGCAGCATTATTAGAATCCGCACTCATTAATTCCTGGATTCTGTCAGAACCCAGATTAGAGGTCATGACTATCACTGTATTTCTGAAATCAACAGTGCGCCCATGACCATCAGTGAGTCGTCCATCATCAAGAACCTGAAGAAGGATATTAAAGACATCAGGATGTGCTTTTTCAATTTCATCCAGCAGTAAAACTGCATAGGGGCGTCGTCTTACTGCTTCAGTTAAATAGCCTCCTTCTTCATAACCTACATAACCTGGAGGAGCACCAATTAATCTGGCGACTGAGTGCCTCTCCATAAATTCTGACATATCAATTCGCACCATCGCTTCCTCTGTATCGAAGAGAAATTGTGCCAATGCTTTGCATAGTTCAGTTTTCCCGACGCCGGTTGGCCCAAGGAACAAAAATGATCCATTTGGTCGACGCGGATCAGATAAGCCTGAGCGTGAGCGTCTTACTGCATTAGCTACTGCTGCAATCGCTTCATCCTGCCCAATCACTCGCTGGTGCAGGCCTTCTTCCATGTGTAATAATTTTTGCTTATCCCCTTCTAACATTTTAGAAACAGGAATGCCTGTAGCTCTGGAAACCACCACGGCTATTTCTTCATCCGTTACTTTATTTCGTAACAGTTTCATTTCTATATTATCTGAACTTGAGGCAGCCTCCAGTTGTTTTTCCAAACCTGGAATGATGCCGTATTGCAGTTCTGACATGCGCGTTAAATCTGAAGTACGGCTAGCGGCTTCCAAATCAATTCTGGCTTGTTCCAAATCACTTTTTATTTTTTGCGAACCTTGCAAGGTTGCTTTTTCTGCACGAAGAATTTCATCTAGATCGGCAAATTCTGCCTCCAGTTTTTTGATATCTGATTCAAGCTTTTCCAAGCCTTTTTGAGACGCTTCATCAGTTTCCTTTTTAAGTGCCTCACGTTCAATTTTCAACTGAATTAAACGTCTTTCGAGACGATCCATCTCTTCAGGCTTGGAGTCGATTTCCATACGAATCAAACTAGCAGCTTCATCAATCAGGTCTATTGCTTTATCAGGCAGTTGTCTATCTGTCACATAGCGCTGTGACAGTTTTGTAGCCGCGATAATTGCTGAGTCTGTGATATTTACACCATGATGAACTTCATAACGTTCTTTGAGCCCACGTAAAATAGCGATGGTATCTTCCTCTGAAGGTTCATCAACAAGTACTTTCTGGAAGCGTCTTTCTAGGGCAGCATCCTTTTCAATATACTGTCGATACTCATCTAATGTTGTAGCACCTACACAGTGAAGTTCACCACGCGCCAGCGCAGGCTTAAGCATATTACCTGCATCCATGGAGCCTTCTGCTTTGCCAGCACCAACCATAGTGTGGATTTCATCAATAAATAAAATAACAGAACCTTCTTGTTTGCCGAGCTCGCTTAAAACGGCTTTCAAGCGCTCTTCAAATTCGCCTCGAAATTTTGCACCAGCAATCAGTGCGCCCATATCAAGCGATAAAATGCGTTTACCTTTTAAACCTTCAGGCACTTCACCATTGACAATACGTTGAGCCAAACCATCGACAATGGCAGTTTTACCTACACCAGGTTCGCCTATTAAAACAGGATTGTTCTTGGTACGGCGTTGCAACACTTGAATAGTACGGCGAATTTCATCGTCCCTGCCTATAACCGGGTCCAACTTGCCTTCTTCCGCTTTTGCTGTCACATCTACTGTATATTTTTGCAAAGCCTGATGAGAACCTTCAGATTCTGAATCGTCGCCAGCATCTCCGCCATGTAAGTTTTTAACCGCATTTTCCAAGGCTTGCTTTGTGACAGAAAATGAATTCAGAAGTTTTCCCAGCTCTCCTTTATCCTGCATGGCTGCCAGTAGGACGTTTTCGCTGGAAATAAATTGTTCGCTCTTCTGTTGAGAAATCTTGTCGGCAATATTTAATACTTTAGCAAGCTCTTGTGAAAGAGTTACATCCCCATCGCTGTCCCTTACAACAGGAAGGTTATTAATAATGGCTTGCAAGCCTTGTTGAACTTGCTTTATGTCAAATCCGGTCTGCATCAATAATGGCTTGATCGACCCACCTTTCTGACTGATCAGTGCTGACATTAAATGTACGGGCATAATCTGGTTGTGGTCTTTACCCACAGCCAGCGATTGCGCATCGGCCAAGGCCATTTGCAATTTATTGGTTAACTTATCCATCCGCATAGTGAATACCTTACTATATAAAATTACACACTTTCACTGTCTGTTAAATGGGGGTGGAATCGCTTGATTCAAGTCAGCAGGATTTAATTTATCCAGATCAAACTGGACAGACGCCCAGTATCTTTGTCACGACGGTAGGAGTAAAAACCAGTAGTATCACAGTAAGTACACAGCCCTCCTCCACTTATGTTGAATACACCAGCAGCATTTAGACGAGCTTGAGCAAGCATGTATAAATCGGCCATCCACTTATCGGGTTTTGCACCGGGTCTAAATGCGGAAACAACCTGATTTGTAAAATCTGGATCTGTCTTTTCTAGGAATAAGGCTCGTACCTCTTCCCCTACTTCAAAATGGCATGAACCAATTGCTGGTCCAAACCAAACGACAATTTCTTCTGGTTCTGCTATGAATTTTTGCAGAGTATTTTCCAGGACACCTGCTGCTAAGCCACGCCAGCCAGCATGAGCTAATGCAATTTCACTGCCCTGTCGATCACTGAAAAACACTGGCAGACAATCTGCCGTCTGAATCCCACAAACAACATCAGTGCATTGAGTATAAATAGCGTCAGCTTCTGGTTTTTTATTAACGACAGAGTTTAAATGGAGTACTTTTGTTCCATGTGCCTGTTTTACCCACTGCACAGCTTTTTGCTGGAGAAGGTCACTGGCATTTTTTTGTTTAGTTGCAACAAAAGCATGAACATTTGCAGGTGCAGGCCAGTCTGCTTTTATGAGGTCTTTATTGTTCATAATCCTCATTTAATACTGACAGCAGACTCAGAATGTCCTGGGGTAGCTCCGCTTCCCACTGCATGTATTCTCCGGTGCTTGGATGTTGTAAACCCAGCTTCCATGCATGTAAGGCTTGTCTCTTAAAATTTGCAATCATAGCTATTAATTGAGGACTTGCAGCTTTTGGAACTTTAGGTCTACCACCGTAAACCTGATCACCGACTAAAGGAAAACCGATATGCGCTAAATGCACTCTGATTTGGTGAGTTCGCCCAGTTTCCAATTTCACCAAAAGCTGTGTATGAGCTCTGAATTTTTTGAGTACTCGATAATGTGTAATAGCTTTTTTACCATTTTGCTCTGATACAACCGCTCGTTTGGTTCTATGCACAGGATGCCTGCCTAAAGGGGCGTCAACAATCCCTCCGGCAGTTACCAAACCAACTGCCACTGCTTGATACTCTCGACTTATTTCTCGTGCTTGTATCTGTTCAATTAAAGATTGATGGCTGTAGAGAGTCCGGGCCACGACCATTAATCCACTGGTCTCTTTATCCAGCCGGTGCACTATGCCAGCGCGAGGAATAGACCCTAATTCCGGATAATGATGCAGTAAGGCATTCAATAATGTTCCTGAATAATTCCCAGCCGCCGGATGAACAACCAGACCAGCCGCCTTATTGATTATCAAAAGGCTTTCATCCTCATAGAGTATGTCCACTGGCAGAGGCTCAGCCTGCCACTGCTCATGAGTCTCTTCATGAGCTGAAAGCGTGATCAACTCTCCACCTAGAAGCTTTTGTTTGTTTTTGGCTTGATGGCCATCGACCAACAAACTTCCATCTTTTATCCATGTTTGCAGGCGAGCTCTTGAGAAATTGGGAAACATGGTTGAAGCAACTTGATCTAAACGTAAGCCAGACTGCTCATAACTAACTTCCCCTTTCAAATTAAACTTTTCCATACTTTTATAGTCTATTAATGGTAGATGATTATCTTAATTGGACATAGTACACTGCGTCAGCGAAATTTCGAATTATCCAGATGCATTTAAACTTAAATCCAGTAATTAAATATAAAGACCTGAACACTGTGAAAAAATTCCTTCCTGCTCTTCTAACCATTATTATCATGACTCTCACTGCCTGTGCCTCAGATGATGAATTTACAGAGTCCACTGAGGAATTTCTCTACAATCAAGCTGTTGATTCACTTCGCAACAATGCTTTTGACGCGGCTATTGCAAATTTTCAGCAACTGGAAGCCTTGTTTCCTTTTGGCCAATATGCAGCCCAGGCTCAAATTGAGCTGGTCTATGCTTATTACCGGGCTGGTGAAGCTGAATCAGCTCGAGCAGCGGCTGATAGATTCATTCGACTATACCCTGATGATGAAAATATCGATTATGCCTATTATATGAAAGGTCTCGCCTTCTATACGGAAGATGCCAGTTTCATCGGCCGCTTTCTACCGACTGACCCGAGTAAAAGAGACCCCGGGAATGCCAGGGAGTCATTTACAGACTTTGCCCAACTGGTAGCACGCTTCCCAAACAGTCCTTATGCTCCAGATGCTCTGGCTCGAATGATTTATTTGCGTAACCTGCTGGCCGATTATGAGATACATGTTGCAGAATTCTATATTAAGAGACAGGCATTTCTTTCAGCACTAAACCGCGCAAAATATGTCGTTGAAAATTATCAGGAGTCACCTGCTGTTCCCCGCGCAATGGAGATCATGACCGAAATGTACCTACGCTTGGGTTTAAATGATCTCGCCGAAAATAGTCTGAGTGTCCTCAAGGCAAACTTTCCTGATAGCAACCAACTCGATGAAAATGGAAACTTCATAGTTTCAACTCAAATTATTGACCCATCTTTCTTGTATTCAGTAACTTTTGGTTTATTGGGGTCTAACAAGAGAGATACTCCTCTTGCTCCCACTCGTCGTCCGGGAAGTACGGATACTGCTTTTGGTTTCCAGGAAGTGGCCGAGCCTCTGATGGCAGAAGAAAGATCATTGCTGAATATACTGACATTAGGAATGTTGGGAAATTCTGGTCAAGATGCAGAGGAACAAAACAACAGCACTGATGATGAAACGACAGAAAATTAAGCTTTTTTATTTTTTGTATTCGTCCCAGTAATCGTTCACGAGTGATTTCATTTCTTTACGCATTAGCATAATTCCCACCAAATTTGGCAGAGTCATAAGCACAATAGCCACTGCTGCTATATTCCATACTAGTGTTGTATCTATGAATGAAGCAATAAAAAAGGCAAAGCAATATAAAATTCGGTATGGCATCACAGCCCTAAAGCCAAATAAGTAAATAATCGCTCTATCTCCGTAATATGACCAGGCTATTGCTGTAGAAAAGGCAAACAGAACCAGCGATAAAGTAACGATATATTGACCGTTTTGGCCAAATAGGCCGAAACTGAAAGCCGTAGTCGTTAAGGCCGCTGAATGCAATAGTGACTTCCCTCGCAGGCTGATCGCCGGGTCCAGGATTACTCCATCAACAATATCAATTTGACCGCTATAGGGTTCCCCGGCACTTAGGAAACTGACTTCATCAGCAAAAGATCGCGCATGGATAACTGTGAATTCCGGGTTCAGGATGGCGCCATTAACTATATTTGCACTGCCAGTAAACAAACTCACGGTATTTGATCCCGGATTTGCCAGAAATTCTGCTATGAGTGTACGATCGTTAACATTTTGCTCAAGATAAAGCCCATCGAGCAAAAATAAATCAGCTGTTTGAAATTCATTTTCAAATTTTTCTGTCCAGGCACCAGAGGATAAAATAACCAATCCGGTGATGGTGCAGATAACCAAGGTGTCAATAAATGGCTCCAACAAGGAGACCATACCTTCAGAAACATGCTCATCAGCTTTTGCAGAAGCATGTGCAATGGCTGCAGAACCCTGCCCCGCTTCATTGGAATATAGGCCTCTGCCAACTCCGCGATTAAAAGCAAAAGCAAAAGTAGCACCCAGGAATCCACCGGTTGCAGCTGAGCCGCTGAAAGCATCACGAAATATACCAAGGAAAGAAGGAATAATATTGCCATAATTCAAAATAATCACAGACATTGCACCGATTAAATATATCGTCGCCATGGTAGGAACAATAGTCGCAGCGACATGTGCAATACGTTTAATGCCTCCAACTATCACCATCCCTAATAACACCGTCATCACTGCGCCAGTAATAATTGGTTTGATACCAAAGCTAGCATCAACGCTACTGGCAATATTATTAATTTGGGGAAGGTTACCTGTGCCAATTGAGCAAATCACTGTTGCTATCGCAAAAAACATTGCCAGCCAATGCATTTTCAATCCGTGCTCCATATAATACATGGGGCCACCGGACATAGTGCCATTAGCCGCTTTCACCCGGTATTTGTGTGACAGGCTGACTTCAACCATCTTAGTTGCCATACCAAGAAATGCAGTCATCCACATCCAGAATAAAGCAGCCGGGCCACCTATATATATAGCCAAACCAACGCCACCGATATTGCCAGTACCTACTGTTCCGGAAAGAGCCGTTGAAAGTGCTTGAAAATGGGTAGTATCACCAGGGTCATCTGACTTCTCATACTTTCCACGCAAGACTGCCCAGGCATGGGTAAAAAATCGCACTTGAGGGAAACGCAGGTAGATAGTAAAAAACAGGCCAACTCCCAGCAATATAAAAGGGAACCAAGCCGAACCGCCTAGATAACCGTCTAATGTTAAAAGTAATGAGTTAAAGCCGTCCATAAGCATGGGATGTTATAACTTCGGGTATTATTTAACAAACTCAAACCATAAATAATTTTGGCTAAACCAAAATGCTCGCACAGCTTATTCAGCTTATGCCCATCTTGAGCGAAAAATTACTTTTCTAGTAACTTGCTTAACGCATCAACTCCTGGTTTGTTTGCCAAAATCTCGCTAGGACTAAGGCCATCCAATTCATGCGGAAAAACAATCCAATCTTCTACTTCATGAAGATAATAGTCAGGAAATCTGGACGTTTGATTTTTTTTAGGCTTATAGTAAGGCGTTGCCACTTTAATTTCTGGCGTATTCTCAAGGCATTCAGAACGTAAATCTTGAATAATCTGCTTGATGCTTTGGCCACTATCAAACACATCATCAACGATTAACAGTCGATCATTGATTGTTAAGTGTTGAACTAGATAATCCAGGCCATCTACTTCGACTTTGGAGGCTTTCTCATTAATACCCGTATATAGCCTTGTACGTATAGCAAAGTGATCTGTTTTAACGCCAAAATAGCTAAGAAGCTCTTGAACGGCAATAGCCACAGGCGCTCCACCGCGCCAAACACCCACGATAAAATTAGGACGATAGTTGTTTTCCAGCACCTTGATTCCTAAACGAAAAGAATCATCCAGTAATTGCTGGGCACTTATATAATGTTTTATCACTTAATTCCCAATAATTATAATCGCCAAAGGTAGAAGCTTAATGGCCAGGATTTTATGTTGATTCCTACAGGAAATCTAATTCCATTAAAACACTTAAACCCGTCAGTAATTAGGAAGGATAAAAATAACTCTGTTAGGGACTGAATAGTTCAGCTAGAATTGATTATCCAAAATTGCTATTTTCCGAAAAATATATGACCTATTGCATAGCCATATCTGTAAATGCTGGCATCGTTTTTTGTTCAGATTCCAGAACGAATGCCGGCATTGACCAGATAAGTACGTATAGCAAGATGTTTAGTTTTAATGCAGAACCTGATCGACAATTTGTTTTGTTATCAGCAGGCAATCTTGCTACCAGCCAATCGACATTAACCCAATTACGTCAAGATATTCGAAATAATGCCCCGGTCAACATGAATTCAGTGTCTACTATAGGTGAAGCTGCTGACTATATCGGGCAAGTATATCTCGAGAAACTGGAAAAACATGGCGGCTCTTATACTGAATTCGAGTCATCCTTCTTATTGGGTGGGCAAATTAAAGGTAGCCAACACAGAGTGGTTAAAATTTATTCCGCTGGAAACCACATCACAAGCTCTGCGGACACTCCCTATCTTCAGATTGGCGAAAGCAAATATGGCACACCAATTCTGGACAGAATTATCAAACTTGATACGCCACTTGAAACCGCCGCACTTTGTGCATTGGTCTCAATGGACTCAACAATGCGCAGCAATCTGGCTGTGGGCCCTCCAGTTGAAATATTACTTTATAAAGCTGATGAATTTGTTTTGAGCAACTACAATCGCTTTAATGAAGACAGTGAATATCTAAGGGAATTAAAGAAAAGCTGGGATCAAAAGTTGAAGGAGGCCTTTAATTTACTTCCCCCTCTAGCGTGGGCTGCCAATTGGGAAAATGTTCCAGAGAATAATAAGGGAGCTGTTTAGTCTACTTAGCGCAAATAGGCTGATGTACTAACTAATTGTAGAAGTCAATTTTTAATAAATACTCAGCCAGCATTCTGGATGTTTACCGGAGTGAACCAGATTCTACTGATTTCATCATGAATATCCGCGATGGATATCTGTAACTCATCGATAAATTCCAGTAACCCTTTTTCCAGCAAACTTTCCACATCGACTTCATGGGTGATTCGTTTAACCCTTCCAACCGCCCTTTTTACATCTTCATTGCGGGGCAGTTTTCCCAAGTTTTGCGCCAAATCAGAAAGGCAAAATCCTATTGCTCGAGGAAATTCTTCATCCTGAAGCAAGAATCGAACAACCAGATTTCCACTAACACGATTATGCACTTGCTGCCGATAAGCCTGAAACCCTCCAAGACAGCGCAGCACATTAATCCAAATAATGTTTTCATAAGGCTCGATAATCTGATGCTCAGTTTTTTCTGCAAATGCGGGAAATAAATTTATCGAGCCCACATCAACCAAACGACTTGTCATGTCAGCACGCTCTAATTTTCTTCCTAATTCAATAAATGAATACGCCTCATTGTGGCTCATACTACTAACAAACAAGCCTTCAATCCGTTGTGATTTTGCCATTATCTCTTCCAGGAGAGTGTAACGATTTGCCCTGCCCAATCTCGGGTTAATGCTTTCTTTAACCGTATAGTAAAGCGCATTTACCTGCTCCCATATTTCAGAGGGAATAATCTCACGGCTGGTTCGCGCATTTTCTCTGGCAAGAACCAGGCATTCGAAAATAGAATTTCGATTCTTCGAATCACCAAGTAAAAAGTTTACAACTGCTTTTTCATCATAGCTTGTATGGTGTTCTTTATATCTTTCATGACTACCACTGATATCTATCAGGGTGCTCCAGTCCAGCTTAGAGCCACGAGGTAAATCAAAAAGCATGGCGGAATAAATTTTTAATAAGCGCGCTGAATTCTCAGCACGCTCAAGATAGCGCCCTAACCAATATACTCTTTCGGCAACACTCGATAACATTCTTTAGGCACTCATTACTTAACTGTTATTTTCCGCTATTCTTTTTGCTGGGACTTCCGAACTTACTCTCGGACTATCCAGGTATCTTTACTACCGCCACCTTGAGAAGAGTTGACCACATAAGAACCTTTAACCATAGCAACGCGAGTTAAACCACCAGGTGTTACATAAGAACTACCTGCCTGTAAACAGAAAGGTCTTAAATCTATATGCCGTGGCTCTATTGTGTTTTCACCCAAGACCGGTGAAGTTGATAACGCAATTAAAGGCTGAGCCATAAATTCCCGAGGGTTAGCTTTAATTTTTCGGGCAAACTCGTCACGTTCTTTTTTAGTTGACTGTGGACCGATCAGCATGCCATATCCTCCAGATTCATTGGCTGGTTTGACAACCAGCTTATCGAGATTTTTTAATACATGCTGACATTGTTTTTTATCGATACATAAATAACTTGGAACATTTGGCAAGATCGCATCTTCATCGAGATAATATTTGATCATTTTGGGGACAAAAGTATAAATCACCTTATCATCTGCTACCCCTGCCCCTGGCGCATTGGCTAAACCAACATTCCCCTTTAGCCAGGCGCGCATTAAGCCAGGAACACCTAAAGCTGAATCCGGATAAAACACCTCAGGGTCTAAGAACTGATCATCGATACGCCGATAAATTACATCTACCGGGGCAAGCCCTTCGATCGTTTTCATAAAAACATGATCATCTTCAACCACTAAGTCACTACCCTGGACCAACTCACAACCCATTTGTTGGGCCAAGAAAGAGTGCTCAAAATATGCTGAGTTAAAAATCCCCGGAGTTAATACAACAACTTCCGGGTAATCTTTTGGTATGGGAGAAATGGCAGCCAGAGTATCAAACAGCTGGCTTGGATAATCCGTTATCGGCTGAATATCATAATTCTCAAATAATTCAGGAAAAACTCGTTTGGTTACCGTTCTGTTTTCCAACATGTATGACACACCAGAAGGCACTCTCAAGTTATCTTCTAATACATAGAATTTTCCATCAGCATCTCGAATTAAATCTGTACCACATATGTTTGCCCAGACTTCATGTACTGGCTTCATTCCTTTGCATTCTTTACGGTAATTTTTGGACTTTTTAATGAGTTCTATAGGCAGAACTTTATCTTTGAAAATTTTTCCGTCATTGTAAACATCATGAATAAAGCAATTTAAAGCTCTTTGCCTTTGCTTTAAACCTTCGTTGGTTGGGATCCATTCTTTCTCAGGGATGATTCTTGGGATTAAGTCAAAAGGCCACTGCCGGTCAATATTGCCTGCCTCACTATAGACGGTAAACGATATACCCATGCTTTTTATTGCATGCTCAATCGAAGCTTTTCGTTCTTTAAGCTCTTCATGGCTTAAAGACGATAAATACTTTGTTAGAATTCGGGCCGCTTTACGTGGGTATCCGGGCGAGCTTATTAACTCGTCGTAAAATTTACCGGGATTATATGACTTCCAATTAATTGCCATTCAAGCTTTGAGGAACCTAAGTTTATCAAAAAGAAAACGCCTAATAAACTTGTCTTAAGGCGCTAGATTTTACACCGACATGATGCCACAGATAAATTTATTATGAAAATTCTATCGTTTCATAACGCATCACTTGGATACTCTCATCCCAAGCTTCCGGGTCTAAACCAGCTTTGCGTCTTAATTCATAAATGAAGTCTTCAGGTTTAGGAATTTTCTCCCAGACAGAAGGTAAGTAAGTTGCATTTTTACCTTTTTCTTTAAGAATAATGCCATCTTTTCCGGGGCATAATTGTGCAAGTAAGTCTTGCTTACCACTAATAGACATATTACGTGCTTCAGTCAAAACAGAGATATGTATTTCTATATTTTGAAACTCTATTAAGCTTAAAGGTTTAAAACGGGGGTCATGAAATGCTGCAGCCTGAGCATTGTGAATGATATCTATAATTAAGGGTCGTTGTGGACTCAGACTACCAATACAACCTCGCAATTTACCATTTATATTGAGTGTAACGAATGTTCCTTTTTTTTCCAATAAATACGCCGGAAATAACTTCAGATTAATTTTTATATCTTTATTGCCTATTAATCTTTGCATTATGGCATCACGGGCAACATGCAACATAGTCTGTCTATTTGCCAGAGAATAGGCATGATCTTTTTTAACGAGCTCTCCTGAATTAATCACAAATGCTCCATAACCTACCACGCGATCTTTAGAGCCAGCTGTATCACCTGAATTCTTTAATTCAACTTGCTTGACTTTCATCCCATGGCGATTCGCTAAATACAAAAGGCCATTTAATGGCTGGCAGCCACAAGCCTCACTCCCGGTTAAATTATCTTTTAAAGAAACAATTTTTTCCGACGTTTCGGTATCCATTTGTTGAGCTTCAGCATATTCATGATAATGACTGAGATCCGAACTGATTACTATTAGCGTCTCATCTCCACCCCAAAGACGTTCCAGTATAAGTGCTACGTCTTCTTTACTTGCGGAGCCAACTACTAATGGTATTAATTCAAAAGTTCCAAATGCTCTTTGCAGGAAGGGTAAATGCACTTCCAGACTGTGTTCTTGGGTATGCGCTTGATCCATAAAAAGAATGTCATCCATTGCCGCCAAAAATTTAATGCTCTCGACATCCAGGGAAATCTCACCTAAGGGCGTACAAAATTTATCGGAACTTGGAGCGGCTATACCTTTAAAAGCAACTTTATGAGAAGGACCTAATAAAACAACCTTTGTTATTTTGTGTTTGCGATTTTTCAATCTGCCATAAACTTTAGCTGCCACAGCGCCTGAATAGATATAACCTGCATGGGGCGCAATAATAACCTTGGGGCAGGGCTCTTCACTTTTCACCGCATCCAGCATCGAATCAACTGACAAGGTCAATTCCTGTGGATTGCCAGGGTAAAATGTCCCAGCTACTGCGGCTGAGCGTATACTAGTCATACTTAATCACTTTATTAAATTTATTGCTTGTATAATCCTAACATGATGGCCACAACTGTAAAAACTCGCTACTGGCATGCAACTGAAGACAATCGAATTCAGTGCGACCTGTGCCCACGTGCTTGCAAGTTACGCAACGGCCAGCGCGGGCTTTGTTTCGTTCGCGCCTGTGAGAATGATGAAATTGTTTTAACCAGTTATGGTCGTTCCAGTGGTTTTTGCATAGACCCCATTGAAAAGAAACCCCTTAATCATTTTTACCCTGGCTCTCCAGTCCTTTCATTTGGTACAGCCGGCTGCAACCTTTCCTGCAAATTTTGCCAAAACTGGGATATCAGCAAATCCCGACAAATGGAGTCATTAGCCAGTGCTGCATCCCCTCAACAATTAGCTCAAGCGGCTGCCGACCTTAACTGCCTGAGTATCGCCTATACCTATAATGATCCTGTTATATTTCATGAATATGCCATCGATGTGGCACAAGCTTCCAGGGAGAAAAATATTAAAGCTGTCGCAGTGACAGCTGGGTATATTTGCCCCTTACCAAGGCAGGAGTTTTTTGCCAATATGGATGCTGCCAATATTGATTTAAAAGCATTTTCCGAGAAATTTTATTATCAACTTTGTGGCGGAAAACTTGCCGATGTACTTGATACTATTCTTTATGTGAAACAAGAAACAGACACATGGCTAGAATTAACCACACTATTAATACCTGGAGAAAATGATAGCAACAAGGAAGTTGAAGCCTTATCAACCTGGATTATGGATAATTTAGGCCCCGATGTTCCTCTTCATTTCACAGCATTTCATCCAGATTTTAAAATGCGCGAAAAAAGTCATACTTCACCGTTGTCTTTAACAAAATCTCGTGAAATTGCTCTGAAAAACGGCCTGCACCATGTTTACACCGGAAACGTAAGTGATGCAATCGGAGGCTCCACGTACTGCTCAAACTGCAATGCATTGCTTATAAAAAGGGATCGCTACCAACTAGGTTTCTGGCATCTTGATCAGGATGGTAAATGTAAGGAGTGCCAAACCAGGTTACCGGGATATTTTGATAAACAGCCCGGTAATTGGGGGCCAAAACGCCAATTAGTTAAGTTCGGAGACTAGGCAGTTATTTTAAAGATTTATGCCTAGACTGATTCTTCAGCTTCAGAGGCAGCTTGTTCAGCTGCTCTCTGCTGACGTAATTCTGCTTTTTTAGCTTCAATCGCATCAAAATCAGCTTCCGTCATAAAGCTCCTTATTACCGCTTCAACTTCAGGATTTGGCTCTAGTCTTAAATCAATAACACCCAGAGCGAGATCCAATGGTGACAAATCAGAGCCTTCAGCATACATATCTTCACCTGTGGCATTAGGGAGCAAAGCAGTAAAATCAGCGCCATTATCACCAAGATACTGTACGATTTCCGGAGAACCGCGCATTACAGCGCCATGAAGAGCTGTCGCTCCGGCCTGGTTTACTGCATTAATATCAAAATCATACTCATTCAAGAATAAATCCAGAGCTGCAACTGCATCGGCATCACGACCTCGACTTATGGATGGTCTCCAGCTAATACCTGCTGCCGCCATGACAACATTAGTGAGGCCATTAGGGTTGCCACGCCCCCCTTCTCTTTCTTCAGTTACCAGGTAAGGGTCTGCACCGGCTTCTAGAAGTAGATTAATTACCTCCAAATCACCTGACATCGATGCCCTTAAAAGTGGCGTAGCACCTTTATTAAGCAAGCCATTATGCGCTGAACCCTGAGCCAACCATGAAGGCAAACCATCTGTAAGCGTCAGGTTGGGGTCAGCCCCTTTTTCCAACGCCAGTTTTATGATATCCAGGCTATCTAACTCACCATAGGGTTTAGGTCCAGGGCGAGGATTGGCATCCAATGTATGCATATCAGTTGCCATAAATAATAATGTTCGACCACGCTTATCCTGGATATTGACATCTGCGCCAGCATTTAACAAAGCAGCGGCAATCTCATAATGACCATTCAGTGTTGCTAGCAAGGCCGGAGTACTACCTTCTTCATCTTGGATATCTAAATTCGCACCGTTATATATAAGTGTTTGAGCAGCAGCCAATTTACCTTCCCTTGCTGCAAAATGTAATGCTGAAAAGCGCCCTTTGGGAATTCGTGGGTATACGAAACCACCTTGACGTTTATCTGGATCTGGCTCTATAAATTTTTGATAAGCTGACAACTTATTAATATGAGCACCACCATCTATCAAGACCTGGATTACATCTGTGTGATCTTCTGCTGCCGCCCACATTAGTGCAGTTTGACCTCTCCAACTTTCAGTCAGATTAGGATCAACACCAACGATCATTCTATCTAGATCGTTGGTTAAAAGGGCTCTTACGAGGTCGGTGGCCCCAGCTTTAGATGCCGTCATGAGCAGGGTCTCACCTTCTGCATTTGTGCTATTGGGGTTGACTCCAGCACTTAGAAGCAAAATACCGATATCACTCATACCGGCTCGTGCAGCAAGAAATATAGGCGTCATGCCATAACGGTTTTCAGCATTAACATCTGCACCGGATTCAATCAGCAAGCGAGCTTTGTCGGCTTCACGGTAATAAATAGCTTCCATTAAAAGAGTCGTGCCATCGGCTTTTGCAGAATCCACATCCATGCCCGATGCTAAAGCAACTCTCAAATCATCAAGACTTTGTTCATTCTGGGCGCTTGCCGGTACAGTTAACGCTGTAATGAACAATACGAATATCAATGTTATTGTGCGTTTGATTATTTGCATGAGCTGACCTCTAAAGTTTTTCTTTTAAACCATCAAAACAATTTAATAAATCTCTGAAAAAATGCCAGGCTATTTTTTCTCAATAACCTGGCAATTTCGATTTAAATATCAGTCAGGAATCCCAACTGAATTTGCTAACGTTTTATGCCAGCTTATGCCAGCCCGACAGTTCGACCACTACTTCTACCGAAGTCATTGATCTCAACACCCATCTGGTGAGCAATATCCAGATGTAACTGACCAATCGTTCGTGAAATATCATCAACGGCGATGTGACGGTTACCTTCAATCATGCCACTAACAATAACATTTGGTAGACGTGTTTTAATATGCATATTACCGTTACTCATACCACTACCGATCAGTAGCATAGAGTGATCCAGTAATGAACCATCGCCATCAGGTGTAGTCGCTAATTTTTCGATAAAACGTGAGATCAACTGCATGTGATAGTGATTCACTTTAAAGTGTTTCTCAATTACATCAGGACGATCTGCGTGATGAGAAATTGAGTGATGAGGATCAGGCACACCTATCTGAGGGTAACTTAAGTGACTGAGATCACGAGCCATCATTAATGAGAAAACCCTTGTGATGTCAGCCTGGAATGCAATGTGGAGCAAATCATACATCACATCGACATGATCTTCGTAAAGTTCTGGAACCCCCATTGGAGATTCAGGGGCAATCCCGGCAAGATCACCAGAGCGTCTTTCGGCATTCTGGATGCGTCTTTCTACTTCCCTAATATTTTCCAGGAAATCGCCTAGACGAATACGGTCTTCAGAATCCAGAGTGGATTCAGTTCGATGCGCTTCTTCCAAAACGGAGTCAAGGATACTTCTGTTCTGTTGCATTCTGGCCAGGCGTTGTTCAGCAGTACCGCTACCACCAAACATACGCTCAAATACAGTTCGAGGGTTTACCTGAGTAGGTAGAGGGGTATCTTCAGATGCCCAGGAAACCTGATCCAGGTATGCACAGCTGAAACCAGAGTCGCAAGCACCCAGCAGGCTAGTAATATCTTCGATGGCCAACTGCATAGAGGGGAAGATAGTGTCTTGCCCAATCTGATTAGCGATAACTTGGTCAATTGAAATTCCAGCACCAATATCGGCTCCCTGAGTTTTCTCAGGATACATATCTGTCAACCATGCTGTCGTTGCACCAGTATGCTGGCCAGAACCATCAGCACCCATCAAATTACTGACAACAGTCATCTGGTTTCTAAAGGCGGATAAGGGCTCCAAAGTTTTAGACATTTCAAAATTATGGCCTGTTGTTGCAGGTGTCCAATAATCCACCGCGTCGGTCATAATAAAACCGTGAGGAATATAGACAAAACCCGCGCGACTTGGACGCATGGCCGCTGTTTGTGCGGTAGCAGTCAGGGCCGGCACCATCGCGCCCATGAATGGCAATGCCACTGAAGCACCTGCTCCCCGAAGAACCGTACGACGATCTAGTGCTTTTTTGAATATCATCATTTTTTTGCCCTCTTAAGTATATTTTTACTTTATTTAACTCGTTACTTTTAAGTCTGTTTCTTAAAAAATGTTTATTTGATATAAATCAAATTTATGTAAATAGTTGTACCAGAATCAATCAGTTAGGTCAATCTTATTGACTGATGTTAGCCGCAATTTGACCTTCTCCTCCTGCTGCCTGTTTCATAAGGAACGGTGCAGATTTCACAATTTCCTGAACAATTGCAGAAAACCGGTAACCATCATCAGCAGTGTTATCAACAATCGCTCTGACGGTGGGCATATCATAATATTCCAGACCTCTACCAATAGCATAGGTAAGCATTCTGTTGGCAAAAGTATTGACGAATAATTCAGGTTGCGCAGTTAAGGCATTTTTCAAATCTGTCGGACCATCAATGGGCGTGCCATTTGCCAACTCTCCAGATGAGTCAATTGGCAGACCTCCTTCATCAAGATCGCGCCAGCGACCAACAGCATCGAACTTCTCCATCGCCAAGCCTATGGGATCCATGATGTTGTGGCATGAAGAACATGCAGGGTCAGCACGATGCCTGGCCAAGCGCTGTCTTAATGCTTCCTGATCTAGACTTGCAGCATCATTTTCTTCCAAGGCAGGGACATTATCCGGTGGGTCAGATGCTCTTGTACCAAGAATATTATCCAATACAAATTTTCCTCTTAGAACCGGCGAGGTCCTGTGAGCAAATGATGTCACTGTGAGGATACTCCCCTGTCCCAGTAGGCCTCCGCGGGCAGGATCGTTCAGTTCCACATAGCGGAAATGATCTCCATAAACTCCCGGAATATCATAATGTCTTGCAAGGCGCTCATTGACATAGGTGTAATCAGCAGTCATCAATTCCATGACACTTTTATCCTCACGCATAATGGTTTCAAAAAACATCGACGTTTCAGTCACGAACGCTCGGCGCAGATTCTCATCAAAGTTCGGGAATGCAATTTCATCCGGTGTGGCACCATCCAGATTTCTAAGTTGCAGCCACTGGCCGGCAAAATTCTCGACGATGGAGTTTGCTCTGTCATCGGCCAACATACGGTTAACCTGTCTCTCCAATACCTGAGGGTCACTTAACTGACCATTGGCGGCCAAAGTGATCAGCTCTTCATCAGGAATACTGCTCCAAAGGAAAAATGAAAGTCTGGAAGCCAGTTCAAGGTCGTTGATTGCAAAACTTTCGCCTGGAGCAACATCAGGGTGGTCCCGTTCAATTCGGAACAAGAAATTTGGACTCATCAACATACGGCGCAGGGCCATTTGGATACCACCATCAAATGTACCTTTGGATTCACGTCCTTCTAGGTAGAAATCCATCAAGACACCCACTTCAGTATCATCAACAGGTCTTCGATAGGCTTTTCTGGCCAGGCTTGAAATGATTTCTTCAGCACAAGCCTGTTCTTGGGAAACCTGATCGGGATAACAACTGAAAATTGCTTCCCGGCTTTTGGTTAGCTGGGAAGGAGCCCTTGAATTGAAAGGCCCCCGAATATTGACTCTGGCTGGAGATGGAATGCCTCCAACGTAAACAGGGTCGAAATTGTTTTTATCAAAAGGCTGAAGCTGATCCACTTCATATGCCTGTGTTTTTTCCAAGAAGGTTACAGTCACATTATGAACACCAGCCGGGACCGCAATACGCACTTTTGCACGATTTTCAACAGATTCAGTAGAAGCAGCACCATTTTCAAGCATTAAGGTGTAATCCGCGATACCCCCAATAGTGGCTGTATGAACTCGCTTCCCATCAATACTGACCTCAAACTGATGGGGAAACTGAAGCCCTTTGACAACTTCAAGAGAATTAACCAGAAAATGTGTATTAATTTCATAAATGCCATCGAGCGGGAAGTTATGATCTGCAGAAATACCGCCACGTGTTCCCAGGGGGAAACCATCAATATGTTTATCCTGAGACAGCATACTGCTAACAGTATAGTTTGCCTCCTCTGGTGGAAATTCAGGGTCGCCGACAGCAATCGCACTCACTCTGTCAGCGGCAGCCAGATAACCTTCTAGCAGCGTCGGTGAGACATTCATCACATCAGCAATATTATCGAAACCATAACTTGTAGTATCCGGCGGAAGGATCGCTGCCATATCAATATCCATGCCCAGTAAATCACGAATAACGGCTGCATATTGATTACGGTTTAGCCTGTAGAGTCCTGGGCGACCAGGGTTTGGATGTTGCATCGCGGCTTCATCAAGCTCATCTTCCAGAAAGCTGACCAGTTCAAAATAGGTTTCTTGATTGGGACGAGGCTGTCCAGGAGGAGGCATCATTGAACCTCTTAATTTATTCACAACCCTTTCCCAGGTTTCAGCATCCGGACCAACGTCACTAACATCAAGCAGATCAAGTGCTAACTGACCTTCCCAATCAATAGCGTTATGACAATCAAAACAAAAATTAGAAACCGTGTCCTGATGAACTGCTGCATCGTTTTCTGCTGCTAAAGCAGCTAAAGGCAACAACAACAACAGTAAACTAGAATAAATGTACTTATTAAAATGCATTCCCCACTTCCTCAATTTTTATTAAGTTTTTAAACTTCTTTTAAACTTATAAACAAACTTCTAAACCTTATTACGCTAAGGATCTCGATCCGGATTTCTTTAACCTGCTAGTTGATTTATTAGCTATCTTATTGATTAAAAAAGATATTATAAATTTTTTCAGCTGGATGCGAGCCGTAGTATAAAGCAATCACCAGGATTTGTTCTATTGCAGCGAGACTTTAAATGACATGTTCCATTTTTCTTTCATTATTGTAATTTTAAGTACTCTTGGGTCATTCAGTCATTAGAGGCTCAAATGAGTAGAGCCTCTCAACTAAAGCGAATACTTATTGATAGCGTAAGTCCAGTGTATAAGGTCTTTTGGGGTGTGGCTCAATTTTAGCAATTCTTATTTTGCCTTGAGAGTGCCCCTTACTGGAAATGCGAGCTACTCGTCGCGCTTCTGCTTCATTAGCATTAATTGGGAAAGTGTCGTAATTACGACCACCAGGGTGGGAAACATGATACGTACAGCCTCCTAATGAATGTGAATTCATGGTATCCACAATATCGAAAACCAGAGGACTATGGACCCCTATAGTCGGATGCAAGGCTGAATATGGATCCCATGCCTTGAAGCGAACTCCTGCAACATATTCTCCATCTTTTCCTGTTGCCTGCAGTGGCACCTGACGTTTATTGCAACAAAGCATCAATCTTTCTCCATAGAGACCCTGAATTTTAACCTGCAACCTTTCAACAGAAGAATCGACATAACGTGACGTCCCTGTCGCTGAACTTTCTTCACCAAGTACATGCCAGGGCTCGATAGCACCATGAATGTCCAGCTGCAAACCTGCCACATGAAAGCTGCCATAATGAGGGAAACGAAATTCCTGAAAAGGGCTTAACCAATCCAGATCAAACTCAAAACCTGCATCTTTTAGATCATTAACTACCCATCGCATATCTTCCCAAATATAATGTGGCAGCATAAAACGATCATGTAATTGATGGTCCCAATGAATCATACTCTTCCGATAAGGCTTAGCCGAAAACCAGGCCAGCAAACTGCGCAACAATAACATCTGGACTGCGCTCATTTGCCAGTGAGGAGGCATTTCAAAATTACGAAACTCTACCAGACCCAGCCTTCCGGTAGCACTGGAAGGAGAATAAAGCTTATCAATACAAAATTCTGATCGATGTGTATTGCCCGTCAGATCGACCAGAAAATTTCTTAGTATCCTATCAATCAACCATGGGCTATCTGTTTCACCCTTTGGCAACTGCTGCAAAGCAATTTCCAGCTCATAGAGATTATCATCCCTGGCTTCATCGACACGAGGGGCCTGTGATGTAGGCCCAATAAACTGGCCAGAAAACAAATACGACAGACTTGGATGGTTCTGCCAGTAACGCAACATGCTTTCAAGCAAATGTGGACGACTCAAAAAAGGGCTATCCTCAACATTAGCCGCACCCAGCGTTACGTGGTTACCACCACCGGTTCCGGTATGTTTGCCATCCAGCATAAATTTTTCTGTACCAAGACGACAGTTTCTGGCTGCTTCATAAAGTATAGAAATATTATTGACCGATTCCTGCCAGGTAGCCGCTGGATGTATATTCACCTCAATCACACCTGGATCAGGGGTAATCATTAGTTTTTTCAGCCGCGGATCACGAGGAGGTTCATAGCCTTCGAGAAACAATGGAGTTTTGAATTCGGCAGCACATTGTTCAATTAAATCTAGCAGCCCCACATAATGTTCAAGTACTTTAAGTGGCGGCATAAAGACATACAATTTATCCTCTCTCACTTCAATACAAAGCGCCGTATGGATTATCTTTTCCACAAAGACCTTCTTTTCTTTCGACACTTTGGCTTTATTCGGGGGGTAATCCAAGGCTTTACGCTCGGCGAAAGGATCCTTTTCAAAATCATAATCCCGCTCGATTTCCCAGGGCAGACTTTCAAGAGGCAGCCTGTACCCCATTGCGGAATCTCCCGGAATAAGAAAAATTTTCCTTCTGGAAAATTGCCATTTGCTGCTGGCCCAACCACCTTTTTCTTCATCACCTGACCATGCCAAGGGTAAGACATAGCCAACTTTATGCGTTAAACCCTGATCAAACACTTTGCGTAGTCGTTTACGATCCTGTTCATTGCTTAATTTACTATTCGATACGCTCAAATTTTTGGGAAGTTGCCCTTCTTTTTTTAGATAGACCTCAGCATCCTCATAGGCCGGCAGTGCAAAACGTTTATCCAGCCCAAGCTTGTCAGCCAGCTTATTAATCATTTTTTGTGCAGTCGTCTTGCCAACTTTATGTTTACTTCGAGTATCGTCTAGTAAACTTTTATCATGCCAAAGCGGCTTATTGTCAGTCCGCCAAAATAAACCAAGCGCCCAGCGAGGCAATTCTTCTCCGGGATACCATTTACCTTGCCCGTGGTGTAATAAGCCATTTTCTGCAAAGTGATCTTTAAGCGACAAAAGTAATTCAGAGGAAAGTCTGAGTTTGTCTTGGCCCAGTGCCTTGCTATTCCATTCTTCGCCTTCCATATCATCGATAGAAACGAAGGTGGGCTCCCCTCCCATCGTTAATTTGAGGTTTTGCTTATTTAATTTAGTGTCTACTTTTTCACCAAGCTTATTAATCAGCTGCCACTGGTCTTCCTCATAAGGTTTGGTAACCCTTGGGTCTTCATGAATTCGTTTTACGGTATTACTGAATTCAAACTCCACATTGCAGGGCTCAGTTGAACCCGTTATAGGAGAGGCGCTTTGCGGGTCTGGTGTGCAGGCCAAAGGGATGTGACCTTCCCCGGCGAATAGTCCTGATGTTGCATCCATACCCAACCAGCCTGCCCCAGGAATATAAACTTCAGCCCATGCATGCAAATCAGTAAAATCTTCTTCAGGGCCGGAAGGACCATCCAGGGCTTTCTGATCAGCTTTGAGTTGCACCAGGTAGCCTGAAACAAAACGCGCAGCCAAGCCTAAATGTCGAAAAATTTGTACCAGGAGCCAGGCGCTGTCACGGCAGGAGCCTGATTTGAGCTGCAAGGTCTCTTCACAAGTTTGTACGCCGGGGAGCATCCGAATCAAATAGGCTACTCGCTGTTGAACAATTTGGTTCATGGCCACAAGAAAATTAATTGTTGGTTGTTTACTACGATCTATCTGACCCAATAATTCAGTCAGCAAGGGCCCTTTCTCGGTAATTTGCAAATATGGAGCAAGGTCTTTCTTTAACTGCTTGTCATATTTAAAAGGGAAATGATCAACTGATTCTTCCAGAAAAAAATCAAAGGGATTGACGACTGTCATGTCAACAATGACTTCAACATCAATAATCAATTCACGGCTTTTTTCAGGGAAAACCAGGCGTGCCATGTAGTTAGAAAATGGATCCTGTTGCCAGTTTATAAAATGATTTTCAGGAGAGACTTTTAAAGAGTATGACTGGATCGGCATCCTGCAATGTGGTGCTGGACGCAGACGTAAAAGATGAGGCTGCAAAGCCACTCTTTTGTCAAAACGATAAACAGTATGGTGCTGTATCGCTACTTTTATAGTCATTTAATTATGATCTTGTTGGATCAGTTATTTATTAAGCATGAGATTATTATTGGAGTTAGTCCAAGATAATCCCGGCAATTGATTGAAGGCTTCTTTGAGTCGACTATCCCAGGCTTTTTTCAGCCCACGCAGAAACTCATTGTCTTCTTCAAAACGGTGATGAGGCTGCAATAAAAACGAATCGGCATGATAAAACATAACTTCAATGGGAGGACCTACAGTAATATTACTGCGCATAGTGGAATCCATTGAAACCAGCGCACAAAGTGCAGCTGTTTCGAGGGATGTGTCCACATCAATTATTCTATCCAGAATCGGTTTACCATATTTGCTTTCCCCTATTTGCAAATAAGGGGTATCAGGGGAGGTGGTGATATGGTTTCCGGCTGGATAAACCAAGGCAACACTATGTTCACTCCCATAGATCTGACCGCCAATTAAAAAACTGGCTTCAAAGGTCGGACCTGTATTGTCATGCTTCTCCATTTGAGCTCGACTGACTTCGCCAAGGTAGTCAGCCGCATCGCTTAAGGTGGCAACCGTGTTTAGACTAATCGGTGCATTCAACCGAATGTCCTTTTTCATTTGGTGCATTGTGGCTTGGCTAGTTGCCAGGTTTCCGGCCGAAAGCACCACAAACTGCCTTTCATTGCCCAGCTCGAAACGAAACATTTTGCTATAGACATATGCCTTATCTACTCCAGCATTAGTCCTTGAATCTGAACAAAACACGATTCCGGAATTCACCGAAATAGCGACACAATACGTCATAAAGCGACCTTTATTAACTAGAATTGAGCTTTGTAGCTGAATAAAATTGAAAAATGAGTATAGCGGAAATACTACTCAAAAAAAGAATAATTTATGTGTGAAGTGACGTTAACTGAAGAGTTCTTGTTACTTTGATTCAATCAATAAAAAGGGCTTCAAAAGAAGCCCTTTTAAGCTCAAATGAATTAGCCGCTGATTAGTTAAGATTTAGGCCTAGCTAATAAACGGGCTAAATCTAATTACATTTCGACTTCTTCTCCGGCATCGATAGCTGCCTGTTTAGATTTATAGCCTTTAGGCATCCAGTCCTGCCAGGACTCCAGATTAGGGCCACAACCACCGTCATTAGGCATATACCATACGTCATCCTTGATGATAATTCCCAGAGCACCACCATTACGTCCATCATGAAGCGGGCATACAACTAGTTCTACTGAATCACCTGGCTGGAAAGTAAAGCCATTCATAGGTTCAGAACGTGTTACTAAGGAAGCTGGAGCAGCACCTTCATAAGCATAGATATCACCGGCAGCATCCCTGATGTAAAGGGCAACATGCGGGCTATTAAAGGCCCAGCGTACCACTTCCCCACCTGTAACTTCTTCCCGAGCTCTGTCAAACATGGCAAAGCTGTGATGCCCAGCTGCAAAATCAACCACACCGAAAGTCAGTACAGCCATGATCGCTAGTGATAATTTTTTTATTGATATTTTCATAGTAATACTCCTTACTTAATTGTTAGTTTCTTGTAGCTTAATCAAAATGCGAAATCAAACTGATCATCAAATATAGGGCTCTTTTCCTGACCAATCAGATCAGCTGGTAAATCCGGGTTTCTCGTTGCAGGTGTGCCTCGTGGATCAAGATATCCTGGATCACCCGGCAATCGATACTGTGTATTGGGCCGGCCTTCTTCGTCAAAGGTCAGATAGGTATTTTGATTTTGTGCACATTCCCAATAACGGATCCGTAAACCAGCAGCTTCCATATCAGGGCGTGGTCTGAAAGTGTAGACGAGACTCAATGGTTCCAGCAAAGCTAAGTCGTCATACCAGTAAACATTAACCCCAATTCGTTTTTGGTCATTTTCCTCGTCCCAATACTCATAATATATTTCAACTGATTCAGCCTGATTACTGGTTGGAGGAGTTCCACGGAAAAAATCAGCAGGGTAAATATCTTCTGTATGCACAACTAATACATTACCTAATTCATCGTCAATTGCCCAAAATCCGATACTGTCACCAGCAGCAAAATGAGTTCCATCAATGTTGACATGTTCCTGATTGATATATATCCGGCGAGTATCATTGGCTAAATCATTGTGCCACAGTGAATAAGTGGGCGTATTTAAAAATTCTCGGACATAAGGTTCCAACAACCAACGTGGCATACCGGCTGGCTCACAGGTAGTCAATCGGTCATAGTCCACTCCAGCATTAAAAGCCTGATCTCCTAGATCTCGGCGATACCGAAAAGCAGCTTCATATTCAGGAGTCAGAACACCCTCAATAATTTCACCATCTTCCACAAAAGGTCTGTTGCCGCCAGTATTCCCACCAGTTGACCAGAGACCTTCCCATTTAGGCACGCTTAAATAATCATGCTTAACGCCACCTTTATAGTAGTCAAGTAAGTAATCATAATGTTCTCTGGATGTTTCAAACTCCATTGGGAATGGCAAAGCATCCGGTGTAGGTGCATTAAATTGCGCAAACATTGCACCAGACGCAGTAAGGCTTAGGCCTGCTGCGATAATTTTCAGGTGTTTCGTCAAACTCATGAATCCCCCTTCCTGATTCTGTTTTATGATTCTTTTTTTATGGTAAGTCAAAGGCGCCTGCTTTTAACATTAAAGACTAACTTGAATCCCCTTCAAATAGGCCCTGGGCCAAAGTTACTATACTTTTAAAAATTCAAACAGCTTATAGTTCACTAAGATGCGAATTAGACTGAAATTTCACTTTACTTGCATGATTTAAATCAATATTCCTGCTTTTGAATACTACTCAGAAAAGACGTCGATACAAAGTTCCATATGAAGTCGTCACTAACTTCCCCAGTATAAAAGGCTTTTACCACACTAACCACCCTCAAGCTTGACCTTAATCATGATTGTTAAAGTATTTGTATTAAGGTGGGGTACAGTTAAGGAAGAAAACAAATTTGACATTACCTCACAAACTATTATTCTCCACCTCTAGATTCACCGAGGATTAGAAATGAAACGAGCTCTTTACAAAATATTACAGATAACTTTTATGGTCTCAGCCCTTTTTAGCTCCCCTGTCGCTGCTCAAGAAGAGGCTGCTCCGGGAGTTTGGTTATCCAATGGTGGCACTTATCGATTAAGTTATTCGACGCAATATTTTCCTGTTCCCGTCGAAACGCCGCACCAATGGATGCTCTTCATACTGAATAGTAGCCGTCGTCCTATAGAAAATGCAGTGATTGAAATTCATGGCTATCATCCTGAATCGCGTGAAACCTTATCGAGAATGACATTCATCAGCTCTCATTTGGGCAGGGGAGCCTATGAGGTCGATAATATGTATTTTCATCAACCAGGCGAATGGCAACTCAATATAGTCATTACCAGCGGTTCAACAGTTGATTCAGTGCTGATCCCGTTAACTATTCAATAAAAAGTCTATAGGTGAATCTAGGCATAAAGCTTGAGCAATTTTTTCCGGCAAAATGCACATACTAATGATTAGCAAGGCTGCCTGCTTACTTGCTCTTGGAGACATAAGCAGCTATGCTTCGCACCCATGACTTTGACGACTATATATCCACGAATTATATTTTTTATTCAGCACTGAAAAGTGGGTTGAATTAGTCCGTATTATTTGAAAAATGAGATTAAAAAAGCCCGCTTCCAAGCGGGTTTTTTTGTTTTCGCGTATTATGAAAATATCAACTGAGAATTGTGACAGTGGCAACCGAAAATAAGTTACCAAATGAATCTTTTTCATTTGTTGCAGCGGAACATCAAGTATTGGATTTCTGGAAAACTAACAATATTTTCCAGGAGTCTCTGACACAAACTGAACACTGCAAGCCTTATATTTTCTATGACGGCCCCCCTTTCGCGACTGGGCTGCCGCATCATGGCCATCTGGTTGCTTCCACCTTAAAAGACATCATTCCTCGCTACTACACTATGAAGGGTTATTACGTGCAGCGGCGCTTTGGCTGGGATTGCCATGGCCTGCCAATTGAGCATGAGATAGATAAAAGTTTGGGTATATCCTCACAACAGGCTGTCAAGAAACTGGGAATTAAAGGCTACAACGACGAATGTCGCGGCATTGTGCAACGCTATTCTGCTGAATGGGAAAAAACCATTACCCGTATCGGACGCTGGGTCGATTTTGAAAATGACTATAAAACCATGGACCCATGGTTTATGGAGTCCGTCTGGTGGGTAATCAAACAGCTCTGGGAAAAAGATTTAATTTATCAGGGCGTCAAAGTCGTGCCTTTTTCTACAGCTTTGGGAACGGTTCTCTCAAATTTTGAAGCAGGCTCCAACTACCAGGATGTTCAAGATCCTGCCGTCACTGTTTTATTCAAACTTAAGGGTGAGGACGCTTCTGTTGCAGCCTGGACCACTACTCCATGGACCTTGCCCTCAAACCTGGCACTTTGTATCAACGCCAATATTCCGTATGTCAAAGTGAAGGACCAAGATAGCGGGAAGCTAATCTATTTAGCTGAAGCTCGATTGGAAGCTTTGAGCAAACATAAAAACCTGGAAGTCATTAGCCAGCATAATGCCAGTGATTTAATCGGTAGGCTTTATGAGCCACTGTTTCCCTATTTTAAGGAATTAGTCAGCGAGGGCGCTTTTCAAATTTATGCCGATGATTATGTCACTACCGATAGTGGCACCGGCGTAGTGCATCAGGCCCCCGCCTTTGGTGAAGATGACTACAGGGTTATGAAAAGTAATGGCGCTACAGCTTTGGTCTGCCCTATTGATTTTGAAGGCAGATTCACAGCAGAAGTCAGTGACTACGAAGGGCAATATGTCAAAGATGCAGACAAGGAGATCATTAAACGCCTTAAAGACGAAGGCAAACTGTATATTCAGGAAGTCATCGATCATAGCTACCCTTTCTGTCCTCGTTCAGACACCCCGATTATCTACCGCACTATTCCTTCCTGGTATGTGAAAGTCGAATCCATTCGCGATCGTATCAGCGCTGCCAACCAGCAGGTTAACTGGGTACCTGAACATATCAAAAATGGACGTATGGGTAATTGGTTAGCCAATGCCATTGACTGGAGTATTTCGCGCAACCGCTATTGGGGCACACCATTACCGGTATGGATCAACGATGTCAGCGACAAGCGTATCTGTATAGGCTCAATTGCTGAATTAGCTGAGTACACCGCCGTAACGGTAGATGACCTGCATAGGGAATTCGTTGACGAGCTAACGTTTAGCGTTGATGGTGAAGAAGGCACTTATCGTCGGGTCGAAGAAGTATTGGATTGCTGGTTTGAATCCGGCTCTATGCCATACGCACAATTGCATTACCCTTTTGAAAACCAGGAACTTTTCGAAGCAGGATTTCCTGCGGAATATATTGCTGAGGGACTCGATCAAACACGCGGGTGGTTCTATACCTTATTGGTGCTAAGTACGGCGCTATTTGACAAACCTTCATTCAAAAATGTCATCGTCAACGGCATTGTCATGGCAGAAGACGGCAAGAAAATGTCAAAACGCCTGCAAAATTACACTGCCCCGGATGCCCTGATGGAAGAGTATGGTGCTGATGCCCTGCGTCTGTATTTAATTAATTCCGGCCTGGTTAAAGCTGAAGAACAACGCTTTACTGATAGCGGTGTGAAAGAGATGGTACGCCGGGTATTACTGCCCTGGTATAACTCTTTCAAATTTCTACAGACTTATGCCGCAATTGATAATTGGCAAGCAAAAGATCTTAAAGACCTGGCTTTTGACAACATTGTCGACCAGTGGATTATTTCAAAACTGCAGACACTTAAAACCAATGTTGCGAAAGAAATGGCGGAATACAAGCTTTATAATGTCGTCCCTGCCTTATTTGAATTTATTGAAGACCTGACCAATTGGTATATCCGTCTGAATCGTTCAAGATTCTGGACTGAAGATATGACAACCGATAAAGATGCTGCTTTCAATACACTTTATCTTGTCTTGAACGAACTCAATATCAGTCTGGCACCTTTTGCGCCATTTTTGTCAGAGCATGTTTACCAGGCATTAAAAACCTTCTCTCCTGCCGGCGATGAACGTAAACACTCTGTACATTTATGCACTTATCCGGAAGCTGAGGATGCTTATATCCAGCCGGCTCTAGAAGCAGCAGTCGCCCGTATGCAAAGTATTATTTTGCTGGGTCGACAAAAACGCGAACAGGTAAAAATAAAAACTAAAATACCTCTGGCTCGCCTTACCATTATTCATGAAGATCAGGCGATGCTGGATGAAATAGCGAAACTGGAAACTTATATAAAATCCGAGCTCAATGTGAAAGCTGTTGACTACTCAACAGCTGAAGATGAATACATCAACCTTTATGCCAAACCGAACTCGCCGGTCCTGGGCAAACGCTTTGGTAAAGATTTCAAAACTGTTAAAAATTTGATTGAAAATTTAACTATTCAACAACTTAAACAGCTGCAAGATGAAGGCTCTATTAGTCTGGAAAATGAGGTTTTTTCAACAGACGATATTCTGGTTTTCCGTGAAGCTAAGGAAGGCACTGAAGCTATCTCTGATCGCTTTATAACAATCGAATTGGATATAGCCCTAAATACTGAATTGCTGGCTGAAGGACAAGCCAGAGAAATCGTAAACCGGATTCAAAAAACGCGTAAGGATCTGGATTTCAACGTCGCTGACCGGATTAAAATAGCTTATTTTGGATCTGATGAATTATTAACAATAGTACAAGACCATCAGGATTATATTGGCAAAGAAACCTTATGTATTGAATTTACAATTGATGAAAAAGCTCACCAACATCAGTTTGAACTTGATGAGCAAAATGTACTCTCAATCAATATCCAAAAAGCTGAATAGCCTGAAAAATTAACGCAAGAATAAAAGTAAAAAAGAGACTTAACATGAATATGCAAACGACTGACGATTTACGCATTGTTGCCATGAAAGAACTGCTTTCTCCGGAGCAGCTCATCAATGAATATCCGCTATCAGAAAAAGCCTCAAAAACTGTTGCTGAAGCGCGTAGCGCAATTCAGGATATTTTACATGGTAAAGATGATCGCCTGATTGTTATTAGTGGTCCCTGTTCGATTCATGACCCGGAAGCTGCAATAGATTATGCACAACGTTTATTAAAGCCCTTACAAAAATATAAGCACAAGCTTCTGGTTGTTATGCGGGTTTATTTTGAAAAACCACGTACTACCGTTGGCTGGAAAGGACTCATCAATGACCCGCATCTTGATAATAGTTTTCAGATTAATAAGGGATTGCGTAAGGCCAGAAAACTTTTGCTTGAACTTGCCAATATGGGCATTCCAGCTGCGACAGAGTATCTGGATCTAATCAGCCCACAGTACGTTGCCGACTTAATTAGCTGGGGGGCAATTGGGGCTCGAACTACTGAATCACAATGTCATCGAGAACTGGCCTCCGGCCTGTCTTGCCCGGTTGGATTTAAAAACGGCACCAGCGGTAATATCCAAATTGCGATTGATGCAATTGGGTCAGCCCAACACCCTCACCACTTTTTATCTGTCACAAAAGGTGGCCGTTCGGCAATTTTCCAGACTGGTGGCAACCCGGATTGTCATCTGATTCTTCGCGGTGGCAAACATACAAATTATGACCCTGACAGCATTAAAACAGCGACAGAAAAACTGCAAAAGGCAGGCCTGAATCCAGCTATTATTATTGATTGCAGCCATGCTAATTCAGGCAAAGACCCCGATCGTCAGGTAATCGTATGTCAGGATGTTGCCGGACAGGTAGCTAATGGCGAAGACAGCATCAAAGGTGTCATGCTTGAAAGTCATCTAGTCGCAGGTAATCAAAAAGTTGTTGCGGGTGAAACTTTAACTTATGGCCAAAGTATTACTGATGCTTGCATGTCTTGGGAAGACACGGATATTCTGATGGATACTCTTGCTGAGGCTGTGACTAATCGACGAGGCTGATATTTTTTAGAAACTAAGATAATTTTTTTATTCTATTTTCTAAACTTAGTCACTCAGCTTTTCCCTTAACTTTCTTGCTGCAAGCTCCAGGGCCTCTTTGCCAGCATCCAGTGCCCCAGCAAAAGTCATAAAACCATGAATGGTTGATTCAAAGCATACGTATTCAACATCAACACCTGCTGCTTTCAATCTGTCAGCATAGTGTTTGCCTTCATCCCGCAGAGGGTCATGCCCAGCAGTAATAATCAACGCTGGCGGTAAACCACCAAGATCTTCTTTCAATATTGGAGAGGCTAGAAGACTTTCACTTTCCCGGGCCGGATCGGCAAAGTACATATCGCTAAGCCAGTTCATATCCATCATCGACAGAAAGAACTCGCCTTGTCCAAATGTTTTACGTGACGCATAGTCAGCGTCCATTTTCATACTCACCACCGGATAAGCCAGTAGCTGATATGCAATAGGCGGCCCCTGCCGAGACAAAGTAAGCTGGGCCACGACAGCGCTAAGATTAGCACCGGCACTATCACCCGTCACCGCTATACGCAATGGATCTCCGCCTATCTCTTCTGCATGTTTTTCAGCCCAGCAAAGTGCGGCGTAACAATCTTCAACGCCAAGTGGAAATTTATTTTCTGGTGATAGCATGTAAGCGACATTGATTACGATCAGCTGTGCATGCTTACAATAATACCTTGCCATATTTTCATGTGTATCTAGATCACCAAGAGCAAATACTCCACCATGGTAGAGCAGTAAAATAGGAAAGCTTATATCCACTCCTGTAATTTCAGGCCAATATATCCGCACTGGAATTTCACCAGCAGGTCCTTCAATCATCAGTTCACGCCGTTCACGAACCTCACATGCTGCAATATCCACTTGCAGCGTCATCTGCTTCAGGCCGGCACGGGCATCTTCAACCGATAATTCAAATAAATGTGGGTTACCTTCGGCATTCACTATATCCAGAAGGGCTTTTGTTTGTGGGTCGGTGGCTTTAATGGCTGCAATCTCCGCTTATTTTTTTTGATCTAGAAAAAGTCGTTTTAAGTAAACGTCTTCCCAGCAATATTATCAAGTGAAACCTATTTATTAGCTTTTTCAATTTGTAGATAAATGATTTAAATTTATAATTTTGCAACCTGAAAAATATTTAACCTTACATAATAATTGTCAGATCAACCCAAAGCGTAAGTGCGACCTTTTGTCGCAGCTAATTTAAGTTAGCTATTGATATTGTGCAGCTACATAGAATGCCAGGCAGCTCCCGGGAAAAGTAGTAAAGCCATGTTTATTCTGTCATTATCTAAACCCTTAGAAATGTTGGGTTTTGTAACAAATGCAGCTCAGACAACTCTTAAACACTCATGAAATAATTAAATACACAGGAATTTAAATAAGGAATATCTATGTCTCTTATTAAACGTGCTATGCCATTCTTTATCAGTTTATTCATGTTTTGTGCTTACCCTACTATTGCTCAGGAATTTGTCTGGGCCCCTGATTTTCCGGAAGGTTCAATGATTCCGATTTTGGATGCGCCGGACCAAAATGGTCAGCTGCAAAATCTTGACAGCTTAAGTGGTGAAAAAGGTTTAATGCTTTTTTTCAGCCGTTCTTTTGATTGGTGCCCTTTCTGCAAAGCACAACTCGCTGATATCGCAGCTATTCAATCTGAAATGGAAGCTCTGGGTTTTAATATCGCTTCCATGACTTATGACTCAATTGAGACACTCAAAATTGCTGAAGAAGACTTTGGCGTTGGTTTTACCATGTTGCATGATGAAGGCATAAAACATGTCAACGCCTATGGCATCAGAAATCCGGACCCGGAACCAGATAGTTTTGCCTATGGCATCCCACAGCCAGGCATCATGCTGGTCAGTCCTGATGGCACAATCCTGAAAAAGTTTGCCGAAGAAAGTTTTCGAGACAGACCAGACTTGAGTTACGTGTTGGAAGCAGCAGCTCAACTATAGTTTAAAGCGATAGTTTCCGCTTGTCGTTTGAATACAGGCTTTATGTTAAAACTCAGGGGCTTCATAAGGCCCCTTTTTAATTATCCTTTGATTACCTTTGCGTTTCTTCCATCTGATAATCAGCAATTGCTAAACCCGCAGCGACGCTGGTAAAGGGATCATGTTCAACCACTCTGTCTGGAAAGCGTTGTTCTATAATTTCCGTGACAGCATGAATCAGGCACGAACCTCCAGTACGGATTACCAAACTAACATCTTCATCTCTCAAGCCAACTTTTTCTAATACATCAGACACAGCCTGCGAAAATCTTTTGAGTGGCTGTTCAATTAATTCATTAAAATGCTGGCGACTTAAAGTCAATGACACATTAATTTCAGGGATGTCCAACAAAGCTTCTTCCTGCAACGACAAAGTTTCCTTCGCTTCTTTTAGGCGTTGAAAAACCTGATAGCTATAATTTTGCGTAATGAGATCATAGAGTCGCTCAAACTTGGTTGTAAGCTCGCCGCCTTTGGTCATCATGTCCCTTACCGGCGTCAGATATTCATTCTGGTTAAGCATATAACTAACTGTCCAGTTAATAATGAGCTCTTCATATGAATCAAACGGAAATTTTGTATCCACGTGTCGCCCATCCACTTCACGCTGCCAGCGCTCTCCTTTCCCCATTAATGGGAATAACAAAGAGCGAAATAAGGTCTGATCAATATGGTCACCACCAAGTCCTACGCCATGCGTGCCCAGCACTTCATAATCGCCATCTTTTTTAGCCAGCACACACAAATCCAAAGTGCCTCCACCAAAATCTATCGTCAGAATTACCTCAGCATTCACTTCATCCCGATTCATGAGGTAACTCATAACGGCGGCATTGGGTTCAGCAAATAAATTCCGAGAATGTATTCCTGCATGCCCACATGCTTCCTGCAAACGCGCTAAGGCAAGCTGATTATGTTCTTCTCCCTGTCCTTCGAAATTCACAGGATGCCCTATACAGGCATGATCTATTTTATCCTTATCACTCAAAGCTAGACCTATCTGGCTTAATTTAACCACCAGGCATTTGTGTACCTGCAATAGTATGGGGGTAATAAGCGCAACCAGACGAAATGGCCTGTCAAAAACCATAATCCTTTCATTGCTTTTACTTCCCAATAGGCGCTTAACCCCTCGGAATAATCGTCCGGGCATCGACGAGTCCTGAAAAGACTGGCCATATACCAGGTTTGTATTGGCTTCTGTTGGTAAATTCGTGCTGTGATCTATCTGACCAGTTGATGTTCTGGCCTCACCCAGTACCTCGGCACTGAGCTCAACTTTTCGGCCCTGATTGCCAGCAATGTAATTCGCGATGGCTTGTTGCCCCACACTTGCACTGAATTCTCGATCTATATAGACCGCCGTAGGTATAATATCGTTGTGCTCGCCAAGTTTTACCAGATAAACCCACTGCCCATCAAAAATTGCAGCCGCAGTATTACTGGTACCATAGTCAACACCAATGCCTATTTTTCCCGAACGCCTCTCTGAAACCGGGGTTTTTCCATATTGAATCATGACACTAATACTGCCTTTAACTACTTAAAAAGGGGGGGGCTATTGTAGCGAATATTTTCTCTGGTGAAATGAAAATGATGGCTTAAATTGGCTTAGTGGAAAATTGATAATCCCTTATAAACTATAAGGCTTTGATAAGTTCAAAAAAGGTGGTAAGCCTGTATATAAGCACTTATAATTTCTCTTAATAGTAATCAGTTGAAATGTTCTTTCATTATCAGCTGAACATTTTCCCTAAATACCAAGTAGTTAATTAAGCATGGAGGTAGTTATGTTACGTAAGTTATCTTATCTATTAGCAGGAGTGGGCCTGATGCTTTCAGCATCATTTACTGCAATCGCCCAATCCGATATTTATTTCGCGTCAAACTATGGTTATCGCATTAACACCTATGCAGATGGTCTGGTTCAACCCTGGTCAATGGCCTGGTTACCCAACGGTGATATGCTGGTGACTGAAAAGCCTGGTCGTCTGCGTATTATCAGAAATGGAAACCTGTTACCAAATGCTGTGCCAGGTACTCCTGAGGTTTTTTATGAAGGCCAGGGTGGTCTATTCGATGTTGTACCGCATCAGGATTTTGCCAATAACCAGATGCTCTACCTCAGTTATTCCAGAGCTGAAGGAGACAACTCGACAACTGCAATTATGCGTGGTCGCTTCGTTAATGACCGCCTCACCAATGTAGAAGAAATATTTGCTGCCGATGCCAACGGCGCCAGCCACTATGGCGGACGTTTAGCATTTGATAATGATGGCTATTTGTATCTTAGCCTCGGCGATCGTCAAGCTCCTCCAAGTGGAGATCTTGAAAATCATCCTGCCCAGGATAACAGTAATCATCATGGTGTCATGATTCGACTGAATGACGATGGTTCAGTCCCTGCAGACAATCCCTTTGTTGGTCAGGCCGATGTATTACCAGAAATCTACAGCTTTGGTCACCGTAGCCCACAAGGGCTTGCCTTCCATCCAGAAACGGGTGATTTATGGGAAACTGAGCATGGTCCTCAAGGTGGTGATGAGCTAAATATAATAGAAGCTGGTAAAAATTATGGTTGGCCTGTTATTGGTCGCGGCGTAAATTATGGTCCTGGCGCACCAATTCATGAAGCGATTGTTAGAGTAGGAATGGAGCAACCTCAACATTTCTGGGTTCCATCAATTGCTACCTCAGGCTTAATGATTTATACCGGTGATAAATTCCCTGCCTGGCATGGCGATATTTTCGCTGGTGGCCTGGGTGGTCAGCAACTTGCTCATGTAATTCTGGATGATGACTATAAAACTGTCATTAGCGAAGAAACCCTGGCTTATGGGCTCGGCCGTATTCGTGATGTTCGCCAGGGTCCAGATGGTTATATTTATCTAGCGGTAGAAGATAGAGAAAATGGCACACCAACGGCTATCTATCGACTGGAACCAGCCAACTAATATAGGCAATTTTTAACAAACTGCACTAAACAAAAAGCCCACCTTATCAGTGGGCTTTTTTTCATGTTTGAAATGTACCGTTTTCAGAATCCTACTGCCTGTCCATCTTTTCTGGGATCACTGGCGGCTAAATACCCATCTTCCATCTTCCAGACAAATTGACCGCCACCAAAGCTGGCACTAACAGGGTGCACGAAAATCTTGTGCCCGCGTTTGCCCAATTCTTCAATCACAGATGGTGCAAATCCTTCTTCGAGATTCACCTGAGGTTTGAAACTGCTTTCCCCGCCAACCATCCAGCGAGGGGCATCAAGAGCAGTCTGTGGATTTTGTCCCCAGAAATGCAGACGCAAAAGCATTTGCAGATGGCCCTGCGCCTGCATGTGCCCACCCATCACACCAAAGGCAGATTTAGGTTTGCCATTCTGATAAATCATTCCAGGAATGATTGTATGGAAAGGTCTTTTATTGCCCGCAACCTGATTTGGATGACCTTCTGTCAAGACAAAATTGGCTCCGCGATTTTGCAAACTGATACCGGTGCCAGGCACGACAACACCAGAGCCAAATCCCGCATAGTTAGATTGAATAAATGAAACCATCATGCCTTCGGCATCACCACTACACAAATAAACCGTACCACCTTTTAGCGGAATACCGGTTTCAGGAGCACCCGCTTTTTGCATGTCTATTTCATCCGCTCTTTTTTTCAAATAAGATCGCTCAAGAAAATGTTCGGCTGGCACTTTCAAAAAGTCTGGATCGCTCACATGGGAGTGAACATCAGCAAAAGCCAGCTTCATTGATTCCAGTTGGATGTGGACCGCATCTGCAGATTCAGGTTCCATATCCCCCAGCTTGAATTCACGACAGATGCCCAGTGCTATCAAGGCTGCCAAGCCCTGACCGTTAGGCGGTATTTCATAGAGGTCGAGGTTATCCAGATCAATAGAAATCGGATCAACCCAGTCGATCTGATGTGCTGATAAATCTTCCAGGCTTAACAAGCCTCCCTGATCTTTCGCATGAGCAACTATTTTTTTTGCGAGCTCACCACGATAAAAAGCTTCTCCCTTTGTGTCTGCAATTAATTCCAGCGTGGTTGCATGTCCGGGGCTTTTAAACAGCTCCCCCGCTTCAGGCGCACGACCATTGACTGAAAACGTAGACATAAAATCTTCTCGCTCATGAAAAATATCTACTGCCATCTTCCAGGCATTGGCGGTCACTGGAGAGACATGAAATCCTGCTTCAGCATAATGTATTGCCGGTTCAAAAAGATCTTTAAATGGCAGATTTCCAAATTTGGAACACTCCACCCATGCCGAGACACATCCCGGGACAGTTACTGTATCCCATCCACGAAAGGGCATTTCTTCATATTTGGAAAAATACTCCAGACTCCAGGCTTTAGGGCTTCGCCCGGAAGCATTCAGGCCAAGGATTTGATCGCCCTGATTAAATAAAGCAAAGGCATCACTACCAATCCCATTGGAGGTAGGCTCTACCACGGTCAAGGCAATAGCTGTTGCCAGAACGGCATCCATCGCATTACCCCCCTTTCTCAGCATTTCGAGACCGGCCTGGGCAGCAAGAGGCTGTGATGTAGCAACCACATTCCTGGCCATCACCGGACGTCTTACGGAGGGATAAGCTTGGTTCCAATATTTTTCTGACATCGTTCTTCTCACTATCTTATTGTGGTCTCTCGCCATCACGACAATAAAAGCAGACCTTAACATTTATCAAATAAATGTACTTAAGGGAATTTACAATCCAAAGAAATGATTAAACGTATTTCTCTGAAATTTTATTATCCAGATCACGAGCGCTTTAATTCTTGTTGTCCTTACTCCATTCCCGACGATTTATAGCATAACCAGTAACCTTGCCAATAAACGGTAAAGCAAGCATGCCAGGCAACTTATCTACCTGGTTTGGGTCACGGTATCCATGTATGCCCATAGTCATCTTTTCATGTCCTTCTCGCGGCTGGTCGATATAGGTCCCGAACAACCGATCCCATAGCGAAAGATTAAAACCAAAATTACTATTCGCTTCGTTGTCTTCAACCGAATGGTGCACACGGTGCATGTCAGGCGTCACTACTAGTAGTCTCAGCAGACGATCCATTGCTAGAGGCAAGCGCACATTGCCATGATTAAACATGGCCATGGCATTTAATATCACTTCAAAAATCACAACAGCCACCACGGGGGGGCCTAATACCACTATAGTGGCAAACTTGATCAGCATGGAGAGAATTATCTCGACAGGATGAAAACGTGATCCGGTTGTTACATCATAATCGAGGTCTGCATGATGAACTCGATGCACACGCCATAAAGCTGGTACCGCATGAACCATCACATGCTGAAGATAAATGATGAGGTCTAATACCACCACTGATAACAGAACAGCCAAAAAAAAGGCAACACTGTAATAATTTAACAAACCCCAGCCATTGTCTGCAGCGAAGATAGCCACGCCCACGGCCGCAGCGGGGAAAAGCAAACGCAAGACGATGCTATTTAAAAATACCAGCGCCAGATTATTGGACCAACGCAGATACTTGGAAACTGTCAGTTGACGTCTCGGGTTGGCGATTTCCCATAGCGCCATAATAAATAACATACCGAAAAAAAAGCTCAAACGGATTAAGGCTTCGTTCTGAATAATAAATTTTTCCATAGTCAACTATCCATCCACTCTCCACTGATTGTCGAGGTGGCTGCTTACGGTCGCAAAACCATTGTTATTTATTTACTCAACACCTCAATCGAGCGGAGTTAAAGCGCTTGAGTGATGAAATGTATTCAACAAAAAATAGTTAAACCCTTATCTAGCTTTGTGATGAAGGGGTCAGGCCATGCACAGCCGTTAGCGAATTTTCATACTTCCAGCCTTCAGGCAGCACAATAGTATCGTCTTGGGTTCCTGCAATTCGGCAGGCCGCAACTTTCATGTTTGGATCGTTATTAATATCCAAATGACCATATTCAAGCCAATTACACCTGCTTGTGACTCCGTAAATTTGATCAACAAGTGCAAAATCTTGTGCGCCTTCACTGCCTTGATAGACAAGGTTCAACGATTCCAGCTTAGTCGCGAATTCCTTTGCCTCATCTCCGTCCAAAAACCCCAGTCGGACAAGCTTGTCATCTTTGCACCACGCAAAATTCGGGACATACTGCCGAAAACCTTCCCAGCCTTCAGGAATTATTCGATTTATTGCCTCTAACTTTATGATTACTGATACACCTTCGACCAGGACAGTCATTTAATCTTCCTCGTTACTTCATGGTTAAAATATTGGTTTTGATATCTTAAAAAAATAATTGAATAATCCATATTGCCACAGCCTTTTGACACTTACTAATTTTTACGGCTAATGATGACCGCAGTCCGCAGACGTTGTCTGCCGAAACTGGACATAAGCTCAAAATCTGCCCGAGCAATGGGAATGTGCTGACAATCAATTTCTACCTGAACGGCATCGGAAGGGTCTGGATCATGCATGTAAAAGCATTGATCATCTTTGCCAGTGATCGTAACCCAGTGTGGAGATTTTTTACCATTCATACGATAAGTGCTAATCAGGATGATTATTGCAGAACCATTATTCAATGCATCAGCAATGTGTGATTGCCGAATATCGGTTTGGTGAATGATGGCTCCTACCTTTTTGGCTTGTTTAAAATAATCCGCATCCACCACTTCAAGAATACGTTTATTTTCAAGGTTTCGAACACTTTCTATAAAAGCAGGGCCTGTCTGATTTATAAATACTTCAGCCTTGAAGCCTTTGTTTATGGCAGCCAGCGCCAGCCCAACCGGGTGGCAGCCTCCATGTCCGCTGGTCATGAATATGGTCGTGGATTCCCTCCATATTTTCAATTCATCACTTTGATTGGGTTTAATGTTTTTATCCAGACTACTCATGGCCATCATTAATGAAGCCGGTCCGCAGGTAAAATCAGTCGTCTGCTGGAACCACGGCGTTTTACGACTTAAGTGGTTTTCGGGTATATAACGAATACGTTTCTGCATGCGCAGGGCATTTTGGTGATCTTCGTAATAATTTTCGATTTTGTCAAAGGCAACATATGCCATTTTTTTATAAAGTCGAATTGCTGCTATATTATTCTGGGCAACTTCAAGACGCATATATAAGCGCCCCTGCTGGGAGGCTCTTTCTTCAGCTTCATGCAATAAATCTTGACCCAAGCCAAGTCTGCGTGAAGATTTGTCCACGGCTATAGAATACAATCGAGCC
>Ga0222714_10000305_pt1 | contig 58951 bp, 38 predicted proteins | sample C33_3DmetaG_FD_165048 | JGI IMG/M metagenome (GOLD analysis project Ga0222714, IMG submission 165048) | Estuarine water microbial communities from San Francisco Bay, California, United States - C33_3D | ecosystem: Environmental > Aquatic > Marine > Unclassified | place: USA: California... | reverse complement strand
TTTTGACAATGTGACCCGTAGTTGTTTGTGGGGTTGCTGCATTGTCTGTGAGAATCCCCAAAGACTGCACAGGTGTTACGACGTTAGATGCCATGGTGATACGTTACTCCTACGATTACTATTTATCGCGTTGTTGTTTTAGAAACTTGGCGAGATCTGCTGTGCTACCCACAAACATAGTGTTGTTTGTAGTGTTGACCTCTTTGGTTTTCTTAGGATTCTCAATCTCAGCGACCTTCTTTTGGAGGTCTACCAGTTTGTCAGCAACGTCACCGACGTGCTTGATCAACTGACCAGCGACTTCATATGCACGAGGTTGATCAGATTCCTGTGCCAATTCCAAGATACCATCTACTGCTTCCTGACCTTTCTCGATCAGAGAATATAGATTCCCACGAGTATACTCGTAGTCTTTCTTTAACTGCTCCTTAGTTGAGGCAGTAAATTCTTCTACCTTTTGTATTTCTTTTTTTTCTTCCTTAACGATATCAGTTTCAACATCAAGGGCATCTTCGATACCCTCAAACTTCATAAACTTATTCGTCAATTCCTGTGACTGGGTTTCTTGAGAGTCCATCTGTAAATTCACTATAGAGTTCATTGAATCCGAAGTTATCATCTGGGTCTGCACCCAGAGGATCGGGTCTAACAGAGTAACGCACCTCTCTCGGAGCAGTGATTCTTGCCTCGGTTGCATAATCCACGATGACCTCGCGGATAAGCTCTCCACTCTTGTCTTGGACAGGACCGTAGAGATATGTTTTGGCTTGAAACTGTAAAGTATATATCAGTGTGCGTCTGGTATCATAGTCACCCTCATACTCATCGCTATATTCCACAGACTGAAGAGTTACTGGATAGTCACGTTTCTCTCCAAGCTCAGGAATTAGATTCATTGTGAGGTTGAAGTTTGGTTGAAAATAAGGAAGAATTTGCTCAAGGATTTGTAGAGCATCATCCTGATTCTTAGACAGAATAGACAACTCAAAATTGATGTTGTATGGGACTGGCATAAATCCAGTACGAGTCGAGTCCGTCGTATGACGAATATAAGATGTGGGAGAGAGTTTTCGTGAAGGATCATATGCAATCCCGTTAATCTCAAAAGAGACTCTAGGGAGAGTAATTTGTGTTTGGTCCTTTTCAGTCAGATCTCCAACCTGACGAAGGCGTGCCAAAAACTTCTGCTTAGGACCATATGCCAACGGCACTTTCATCACTTCTGTCTTATCACCAGCCGTGCGTCTAAGCTCGATGTTATTAAACAGTGTGCCAAAGGCAACGACTGTCTTCTTGATTATCTCGTGGTATGAATAGGTTCCTAGCATTACTGTGCGTTACCAAACTCGCCAAATGGATTTGTTTCCGTGAAGTCTAGGATATCATCTGCCTCGGTCTCAAAGATATAATTTTGATCGACAGTATCACTTAGATTCGTATTATTTAGCGTGTTATACGTCTCAGGACTCCAAAGAGCACCAGAGGTAAGACCCCTAATGGTTTCGGCAGTATTGAAGGTGCCTGTGCGATTAAGCACATGCAATTCTCTAGTAACATTACTCCAAGACTTGACCTCTGCTCGGTTATCCTTAGGAGAGTAATCAATAGTAATAGTTGGTGCTGATGTATATCCACTACCACCATTAGTGATAGTTATAGAAGTAACAAGACCACTGGCATTAACTACAGCAGTGCCTGTTGCGGTTGTGCCAGTTGTAGGTGCAGAGAATGTGACCGTGGGAGGAATGGCACTGTTGTAGTGGTTTCCACCATCGCTAATAGTCACTGCAGTAACTGCATCTCCAGTAAGTGTGGAGGTTGCGAATGCCCTGTAAAGATCTCCAACAATCTCTTCACCAACAACGAAGTCTCCTGTGCCACCAGGATCCATAACGAGTTTGATAGATGCAGCAAAGTTTGTCTGAATAGCATCAACCTCAGCAATACCAGTGTCAATATCCTCATCACTGTATTCAAAGAGCTCACAGCGAAGACCCCAAGTATGAATCTTACCAAGTTGGAAGAATGGGATTTCGTGCTCTACAAATTGAATCTCAAATGTTTTACCTGCCAAAGGGAAATGCACGAGGTCACCTTCATTAGGGCGACCCTCAACAATCAACGTAGCATTATCATCGACTGCTTCAGTAAATCTTGTGCGAGATATAATAAAGGTTACTTGATCAGAGATCCTCACACCAAACTTACTAAACATGTCTCCGTCTCCACGGAAACCGCCAGCATCCTCAACATACGCTTCAATCTCAAAAGCGCCATCGAATCTTGAGAGAGTGTCCTCCCCAAATATAGAATCTTCTTTTACTAGAGTCCTGGGAATATAATAGATATTCTTCCCAAACATCTTGATCTGCTCGATGACCAGGGACTCTGTAAGGTCCTGCTCACCTGTAGTGCCTTGAGTGAAGTAAGGATTGAGTGCCATATCAGCCTATCATGTCCAGAGGAGGTGTTTCCCATGTTGTGCGAAGTTGCTCGTCAAGGATCTTTAACTCCTCAACAGCATCATTATAAATCATCTCACCATTCAGAGTGACGCCACCAGGCATTTGCACACCAGAAAACTTGGTAAGATTTTGACCCCACTGCTTCTTGATCTTTGCAGTGGCATAGTCTTTGACCCACATCTGATTATAGATCTCAGTCCAAGTATTAGGGTCGAGAGCACGCCAACACTTGATAACAATATATTGATCAACCAGTGCATCTGTAGTCCAGTCAAAGTCAATATATAAACGATCTTGCACTTGGGAATATCTAACTGGTTTGATACCTTCGAGAATAAAATCAATAGTCTCCAGGTGCTGCTGGATCATATAGTAGTGATAAAACTGAGTCGAAGTAAAATCATATAGATCATTCAGACGCATCTGATATCTAATATCAAACATATTGCGAGTGCCCTTGTCCGTAAAGGAGAAGAGACCCTCAATAGCAGTAATGTGGTCAGGCACTTCAATATATCCGTTACCCTCTTTCCAAGTATCGTTACCTGCTTTAGAAACACTAGACGTATCATTTGTGCCCTTAGCACGATCGATAACATCCTGAGTAACCTGATGCTTCAGGTAGACCCGCTCAGCACCTTCGTAATGAAATTGCTGAAACTTCTGGATCGTATAGTCGATCGCATCATCGACTTGATCATCGGATACGTTGATCTCTAAGACTGGTTTGCCCAGTCTACGGAGGCAGTATTCTTTGAGTTCTGCTTTAGATGTTGGAGATGCCATTAGTTATCAGCGAGTGAGAGCAGCGAGAGCAGCCTTGAGTTGGGTAACAGTTGTAATACCAGCGTCATTACCGATCGCATTAAGAGCGGTATAGATGTCATCAATGTCAGCATCATTAGTATCGGCAGTGGTGCCCTGAGCAGCAGTTGCATATGCAGTGCTGTTTGTAGTAGCAGCGGTGCCAAGACCAAGGGTAGTGCGAGCAGCAGATGCAGATGCATCATCAATCAGAGATGCACCGAATGTGCTGATTGTTGGTGTGCCAGACAAATCGCTGTAGGCACCAGAGGTGGCAACAGCAGCAAGAGTAGGTGTGCCAGACAGGTCGCTATAAGCACCAGAAGTGGCAACAGCAGCAAGAGTAGGTGTGCCAGACAGGTCGCTATAAGCACCAGAAGTGGCAACATCAGCAAGAGTGGGTGTGCCACTGAGATCGCTGTAGGCACCAGAGGTAGCAACAGCAGAAAGAGTGGGAGTGCCAGTCAGATCTGCATAGGCACCAGAGGTAGCAACAGCGGCAAGGTCAGCAGGTTGAATGGCAGTATCTGCCAATGCACCCTGAGCAGCGGTTGCGTAGTTGCCAGCGAAAGCACTGATACGAGCATCAACACGAGCCTGTGTGTAGTAGAGGTTAGTGCCCTCAGTGAGATTCGTGGTGGACTTCTGAGACAGATCGAGGTTTGCACCCACTTGAAGTGCAATACGAGCATCAGCAAGTCCATTCACCTCAGCATCTGTGCGCTCAGTGAAACTAAAATCACCAGTGGAAGCATTGTAAGACAGATCACCAGATGCACTCAGGGCACCACGGACACGAGATTCTGTGAAGAAGCGATTGCTAGATCCCTCAACAATGTTATCGGAGGTAAACTCATTAAAGGCAATCGACAGATCGCCAGCAGAGAGTTGAATACCAGTGCCGTAAGTGAAGTGACTCTGAGTGCGGGCAGCAGTAGTGAAGAGATTTGTGGTCCCCTCAACAACGTTGTCAGTATCAAACTCACTAAACTCAGCACTCAGAGTCAGAAGGTTACCAGTATCATCATAAGTAGCGGTAATACCTGTGCCGCCACTGATCAGTGCAGCAACACGATCATCAACTCTCTCATCAGTGAAGTAGAGATTGCTAACGCCTTCTGCCAGAGCATCTGTATCGTGGTTAGCAATACTACCAACCTGAGACTGGAAGAATGTGATGGTTCCCGTCACATTCAAGTTACCCTGCACTTCAAAGTCTGTAGTTGACTTGAAGTTGTTAACTTGCAGTGTGTTTGTGCTGGGGTTGTAGGTGAGGTTGGTCGAGTCTGTGCGGACCTCTGTGTATCCAGTGTTAGTGGAAACAAAAGGTATGTAGTAGGTAAGATTAGAAGATGCAGTCTCTGTAATGTTGACCAGATCTGCCCTATCTGCGATACCAGTCAGGCTGCCAGTAATGTTACCCGTGATTTGTCCAGTAACACCCAAAGTGCCACCGATCGTGGTGTTGGTAGTAACATCCAGGGAGTTGGTTGTTGTGAGACCACCAGCAATGATGTTACCACTTGTGGATTGCAACTCGATCTTAGTGGTGCCAGATCCATTATTAAGTTGCAGTGTCTTGCTAGCACCCTGCAGCACAACGTTGTCATTAAATCTGGTTGTGCTGTTTTGAGTGATCGTATTGTTGAATGTGCTAGCACCATCGACATTCAGAGTCGAGTCAAAGTCAACGCCATTGATGACGTGAAGGGTTGCATCGAGTGTTGTTGCACCAGTGACATCAAGTGTGCCTGCAATATCAGTATTACCAGTGTTACCTTGGACAATAAACTTATTAGTATTGACCAGGATACTACCACTGATGTTGGCAGATGCTGTGGTGTTGAGTGTTGCAGTATTGATGGTTGTAAAGGTGGAAGTACCAGTAACTCCAAGGGTGCCACCAATAGTAGCAGCACCAGTTGTGCCGTTAAGCACAATAGTACCAGCGTTGTTTGGACCCAGTGTCAGTTTCTGACCGATGAAGACATCATCAGCAACGGTCATGCCACCTGTAGACAGTCTAACGGCAGCGCTAGAAGAAAGACTGGAGGGGTTGGTGCTATTGGAGAAGAGGACTCTACCACGGAATTCCTGACTACCCTTCTGGACCACGTTACCATCCACAGTGAAGTCACCGTAGATTTGGATGTCAGATCCAAACGCAACGTTACCAGCAAAGGAAGCGCCACCTGCAACTTGCAGGGCACCACCAGCAGAGAAGAGTGCAGGTAGGTTTGTTACATTGGTTGTGTCATTAACAAACACCTTACCACCAACCGTTGTGTTGTCGCCAACCACAAGGTCATCAACAATGTTAACGTCGATGCCAAAGTCAGCGTTGCCAGAAACGTTAAGAGTGCCAGCAGTAAATGTGTTGCCGTTATCAGTGTCAACAGAAAACTTAGTGATGCTGCTGCCATTCTGAATCAGGAATTCATCGTTGGCAGAGTTGATCACCAAACTATCGGTGATAGTTGTAAGGAGGTTTACATCCAGAGTGCCATTGACTGTGAGGTTGTCATCAACAATGACTTCACCAGTAGCAGAGTCGAGTGTCAGGTTACCCGCAGATGTGCTGATCTCAGAAGATCCATCAACACCGATCTTAATGTTATCGGCAGTGATGTCCGTGGAAGTGACTGCATGGTTAAAGCGGACTGTGCCATTAACAGTATGAGTATCTGTCGCGGCATTACCGATAGTGGAGTTACCTTGGACTGTCAGGTTGCCTGTGATGATATGGTTTGCACTCGTATAGACGTTACCAGTAACCGACATAAGTGTCAGATCACCAGAGGTTGTCCTTATAACGTTGTTTGCAAATGAACCGATGGAGATATTATCGATCTGCACATCAGTTGCAGTCATTGCATTGTTAAACTGGACTGTGCCCGTTACAACATGGTTGTCTGTCCCAGCATTGCCAAGGGTTACATTCCCGTCAACAGTAAGGGTGCCATCGATCTTGGTATTGCCGTCAACATTCAGATCAAGATCAACGTCAAGATTATCTGTGATATTAACAGTGCCACCAACAGAATCGAGGATTAGATTTCCTGCGGTTGTGCTGATTTCGTTAGAAGCGTCAACACCAATTCTGATCTGATCGGCAGTGATGTCTGTTGAGGTAATCGCTTGGTTGAATGTGACTGTGCCATTAACGACATGAGCGTCAGTCCCAGCATTACCAATAGTGGAGTTACCTTGGACCTGCAGGTTTCCACCAACGTAAGTATTACCTGTGCTGATCCCAACAGTAAAGACAGTGCCAACACTAAAGTTGCTTTGAGTTGACAGACCACCAGTAACACTCAGGTTGCCACCAATGGAAGTATCGTCAGCAACATTCAGATCATCACCAACATAAAGATCGAGACCGATACCAACACCACCACCAACGATCAGGGTGCCCGTCGAGGAGGACGTAGAATTGGTTACATCGAATAATTTAATGCTGCCTGCGTCTATACCACTCCGAGTGCCGTTAAACGCCTCTGAGGCGTTTGTAGCGTTGTGATAGAGGGCGTATCGACCTGCACTGGTATCCCATCCAAAGAAACCTAATTTCGCAGAAGTGTCGTAGTAGCGGAATTCAACACCACGATCCTTAGCATCGTTAGAAATCGGTAATGTGTCGCCACCCAAGGTGATCACAGGATCATCGATCGTGGTGACCGTAGAGTTGACTGTTGTGGTTACGCCATTGACGGTAAGGTTACCTTCAATAGTTGTATTGCTGTTTACCAGAAGGTCCCCATCCACAGTCACATCATCGGTGAATGTGCTGACAGAGTTAACAGTAAGAGTGTCAGTTGCAGCATCACCGATTCTAGTGTTGCCATTGATAAACACATCTCTATTGAATGTGCCATCGCCATGGACAGTCAGTGTGCCGAGAGCAGCGGTGCCCTGACCGACACGACCAATTACAGTGTTGCCATTATCGAAGTCAACACTAAACTCTGTCTGTGCAGACCCATTCTGAATTTGGAAGGACTTGTTACCAGATCTAAACAACACATCGTTATAGATGGTTGTAGTACCATCAACGGTCAGTGTGTTATTAAAATCAACAGCGCCATCAACATTCAGGGTGCTGTCAAAGTCAACCGCCAGATTAACAGTCAGGTTATCTGTGATGGTTGTATCGGAATTGATTGTAAGGATATCTGTGCCAGCATTGCCAAAGGTGATGTTGCCATCAACCTGCAAAGTGGACTCAAAGTGGACAGCAGATCCAACATCAAGGGTGCCACGAATATCAGTATTACCATTGGTAGATAGGACAGTAAACTTATCGCTTACACCATTAGTAATTTTGAAGTATTTGCCAGTGGTATCTAAAGTGATGTCATCATGGAATACGGAGTCCAGATCAACATCAAGAGTATTGTTGAAACTTACAGCGCCGTCAACATTAAGAGTATTGTCAAAATCAACAGCGGAAATAACGTTGACAGTGCCTTGAATGACAGTATTGCCAGTGTCAGTATCAACTTCAAACTTAGTGACACTACCATCATTGATAGTGAAAACAGTGTTTGGACCAGAGATGCGAACGTCATCTTCAAAGGTTGTGTCGGAGTTGACCAGCACAAGATCGGTAGATGCATTGCCCAGGGTGACGTTGCTATCAACGGTCAGATCACCTTGAGTATAAATGTCTCCGTTAGAGGCAGTAACGACAAACTGACCAGAGTTGATATCTAGATCGTTTGTGATGTCAACGGTGCCGCCGATGTAGACATTCTCAGAAATACCAACGCCACCAGTAACAACTAGGGTGCCTGTTGTGGTAGAGGAAGATCCTGTATTTGTTGTGAGTCGGAGGTTACCAGCAATGAGAGCAGCGTCAGTGCCAGCAAAAACTTCATTTGTGTTAGTCGCGTTGTAGAGGAAGCGATAGCCGCCAGTGCCATTCCAAATGTTAGAGTCTGCGTAATCTTCATCCCAGCCAAAGAAACCAAATCTCTCTTGACTATCATAGTATCTAAACTCGATACCTCTGTCAAGATTGTCATCTAGTGTAAGAGTATCTTCGCCACCCAGAGTGATAATGGGATCTTGGATGGTGGTCGTTACACTGTTGACAGTTGTTGTGGTGCCATCGACTTGCAGGTCACCACGGATTCTAACAAGACCAGTAACGTCATCGTCGTCATTGGGATCCAGCACCATCGTAGAGTTGGTGGTGGACAGGACGTTATCTTGGAAGTGATAGTCTTCTACGTTGACTCTGCTGTTGACATCAGTAGCGTAGATCGTGATGTCGTTGTCTGCCGAAATGTCGAGCAGTGCTTGACCAGTGCCAGCGTTGGTAGAAGCAATACTAAACTGACGATTACTAGCAGAGTTTTGTGTAAGGAAGATGTCTAGGTTACCATCTCCATACTTATCAATGAGTTGATCAGTGGCACCATCAAGATCAATATTAGGATCCGAGAAATAGGAACGGACATTGACATCAATCTCGCCAGCGCCACTGTCCCCTGTATTATTAGCGCCAAACAGAAGATTACCACTCGTATCATTAACTTTGATATAGTTAAGATAGTTGAATCCTCTGTATCCAGTGGTTGCAGTGAGTTCTTGGTCAAGCTCAAAATCTTCTTTTGTGTTTCCATCGGCAAAGGAGATTCTGTTATTTTGAAGTTGCCAGTTATCAACACCAGCAGCGGCGATGCTAACAAAACCGCCCTCATAACTGTTAGCGGGATTCCATGCAGTTACATCAAAGTCTTCCTGGTTGAAGGATGCTAGACCTTTCTGTGGGTAGGAAGCAGATCCGAGATATCTCCAAGAGCCTGTGTCAGAGGAGTCTGTATGTGTAGGCTCGCCGCCGCCTGCAGGTATATCAAGGATAGCCTCATAAATGCGACTACCTGAATTTTTGACTTTATCATAACGAGAATATGCTACGGCATTATCATAGTCTGCCTCTTCGGATCCCTCGGTTGCTGTTGCAATGGGAATCGTGAGTGCCTGCGTCAATCGACCATAACGGTCAACTGTAAATTCTGTTGTATTGACTGTGCGGTCATTGGGGAGATTGACCGAGATCAGAGGAGTGTCAAGGTTTCCAGTGGGGTTATAGTAACCAACCACCACAGTGGTATCTGCAAGGTCGATGAATGGGTTTGCTGATTGGGCATTACCATTCTGGACAATGATACGACCACTACCACCAGTGATGGTGCGAGTTGTAATGGTGCCTTCTGCTTGACGAGACATCAAACCAAAGGAGGTCATGCCTGCAATAGAAGTCAGGTCACTGTCCAACGGTTGAGCGTCAGCAATACCGAAGTCACTCAGGGTTGTCGGGTTATCGGCGTCAACGATACGACCACGAGAGTCAACTGTAATTCTTGTATATGTGCCTGTCGCATCTAGGTCATTTTCATCGTAGTGGGGAAGTGCCACCACATAATTCAACTCAGCAGTAATGGTCAGGTTTGCGGATCCATCAAACGTGCCACTACCAGACATGTCGCCACCAAGCGAGATCTGTCTAGCGTTTGCGAGTCTAGTTGCAGTAGAAGAGTTACCAACCAGTGAAGCAGTAATAGCACCTGCTTCAAAGTTACCATCAGCGTCTCTCTTAACAAGAGTATTGGCGGTGTTGGATTCAGTCTCCAGTGGTCGCTCATACTTAAGCGAGTTCCATGGAGTAACACCATCACCGATTTTGATACGCGAAGTGTCAATCTCAATTCCCAATTCGCCTTGGGCGAGAATGGGGTTGATGTTTGCCCATTGCTGAGCACCATCTCTTCTAAGTTGAATTCTATTTGCCATTGCTTAAGGACCCTTGCAACTGCACAGTGCTATATGAGTTATTTATGCCAAATAAAAAAGAGTCCCTGCGGGGACTCAAAGATCACTCGGTTACTTCTGTGATTCCCTCCTCTGCGGTTTCAATTTCAACCTCAGGGGGATTCAAATACTCTAGAGTTTCGATAGCACCTAGAAGTTTCAGTGCAGTTTGCTCATTCTCACGGATCTTCTGAGACATTTGCTTATTCTCAGTGATCAAATTCTCATAACGAGTTTTGAATGAGGCAAGAAGCTCATCGGGGGACATGGATTCAGTTTGGGTGGCAGTCATTGATTTTTCTCCAATAATGTCTTCAGCAGATCCTTAATTTCATTCAGATCTGATTTTACAGTTTCAACTTCATTTTGTAAAGCCTCTACCGTGGTTTCCTTTTGCTGCCTCTTGTTGTATGCAGCCATGTATCTTTCGTATTCTACTTTATTTGTGTTGATTACAGCATTTGATTTGGGGTCTCTAAACCATCCGACTTTGCCTTCAACAGGTTGTAATTGTGATTCATCTATCATAGCTTGACAACTTCAATAATAATAATTAGAATAAGCTTGTCGGTTTTCAGGATTGGTTTGAGTACTTAAATACATCAAGTAGCCAAAGCAATTGATCTAAAGTCCATGATTTGAGGGACAATAGCCTGGTTTCTAGACTTCATAACGATCTTGACTTGGAAAGCGTTAAAACTTAGACCTGTCTTCTCATATGTATAATCTCTAAATTCAAAGACATCAGAAGCTGAGATCTCAGCAATCGGGAAGACTTCAATCCAGTTAACAGTTTCAACATCAACATCAGCACCCGATTCAAATGCTTTGATGTAGACACGAATTCCTACACCTTGAGGTCTGTAGGCACCAAAGTCAATCTTCAGAGTCCTAGACAGTTGCGACAGGTTTGCAATTCTCGTGAGATAAACTGCATCGTTTTGGTCTCCAACTGGAAGCAGAGAAACATCAGACTGAGTATCAATTAGAGAGTTAATACCCAAAGGTTGAGGACCACCTGGCCAAGAGTTGATTCTATTACTGACACAAATCAGAGATGTGCGATCAAGGTCAACGTATGGTGAGAGGTTGGTATTCTCAGTTTCCAGGGCAATGTCAAGGCTGATGGACTTGTTACCACCAAGTTTGTTACTCTCGTTAACTTGAGAGCAAACCATTTGAGGAGTTACAAAGTAGTTTTCAACGTTGAGCGTAATATCGTAATACTGACCATTGTTGACAAAAGATGCCTGGTCAATTACGGATGTGCCATCGCCAACAGATGTTGCTGTCGTAGTATTTACACGAGCAGCCATCGATGTTTCTGGGAAAATCATGGTAGCGATCGAAGGACGCAGTGTCTCAAATTGGAAGTTTTGAGAAGCAAGGACGTTTCCACCACCACCTCGGATACCATTTGTGGCAACCGATGTTGTATTTAGTAGGTAATGATCCAACCAGGGATCGTCAATACTTGAGTGGACCTTGTTGATTTCCGTCAGAGGAATGCCATCAAAGTTGTAGCAGAAGACTGTTGCGCCAGTTGGGTGATCAACGTCTGCAGTGCCATTAGCACCTCTACCATTAGTGGCAACAGTGATTACTTGACCGTTGGAGGAGATCGCAGAATACTGAATGATCTCATTACCAATGATAAGATAACCAGGATTGAGGTTGCCGATAGAAGCACCATTTACGAATGTGTGGAATCCACCAGCAGTCTCAACGTTAATTGAAGTTGCCCCTGCAGAGAGAGAAGATGTCAAAGTTGTAGGAGGCACTTCGGAAACCACTCCACTGACTTCCACGTTGTTGGTGCGTTGGTGCATACAATGATTCTTGTGATACACCAGGACCTTTCTATCCTTATTCTGATACGAAGGTGCAGCAGTCGGGAATTGGTTGTAGGTGTCGCCAGAGTATGCGATGCTAGTAATAGTAGCAGTCACAACACCACCATTCTCAGAAAGTGTGTCGGACAGGTCGAATGCCTTATCGACATAATTTACATAAAGGACTGGGTTTGCTGCAGGGTTGCCATCGGGAAGGGTGTCACCTGTTTGATAGAAAGCAGTAACAGTCGCAGTAGCATTGGATGTAGATCCAGCAATAATATCTACCTCTGTGGTGGGACCACCAGGAGCTCCAGGTCTGGGAGAGAAGTCACCGTTGGAAACGGTGGACAGTTGGAAGATTGCAGTGGATTGGGAGGAAATAATTCCTTGGAATGCATCTCCATTTCCATCCAAGAAACCAGCAGACCATGTGCCTTGAATGTCGGTAAGAGTAATTGTCTCTGGATCTGTGGTTGAGTCGAAAGCAACAACTGTGCCCTCTGCATTAGAAGGAGACTGTTTCAATCGAGCACCAATCGTATAGGAGTTATTTGTGCCAGCGGGAAGCGAAAGCACTTGCTCAGGTTGAATCGTGACCAGAGGATTATTCTTCAGAGTCGTGAAACCACCATTGGTCTCTCCCATAGAGACATTATCCAGAGTTACTGTGCCAGTAGGAGATGTAAAGTTTGCCTTATAGATTGTAAACTTCAAGTCCTCATACTGGTCAGCAGTCCAGGTAGATGCGTTTTGTGACTTAAAGAGCACACCTGCATATGGTTGCTCGGAGATCGTCCTATTACCAGACTTTTCAACGTCACCCATTCTGGAGATCCAGACTTGATATTCGTTGGAGTCGGACAGGAGCACAAGACAGTATTCAACAGACTGTTTGATGTATACAGGGGATCTAAATTCAAATCGTGTTGGAATTTCAGCACTTTCTGAGATCTCAACATCTTGAGCATTGATCGTGATGTCCGACAGAGGCAGAATATCCTTGGTGGGATTGCCATTCTCCATTGTGCGAATTTGCATGGAGATTGGAATATTGTCATCTCTAGTCCTGAAGAAGATATCAACACCAGTGATGAAGATACCACCTTCCTCATCGACGATGAAGGATTGTGCCAGAGGGTCATACCAACCAATCTGACGAGTCTCTGATCTTGTGCCAGTAACGATAGTCCTTTCATCGTTAACTGTGTCTCTGACAATCTCAGCATTTCTAACTGCCAGAATATTCTCTCTAACAGTCTGAAGAATACCAGTTGCTCTATATTCTGTGTCTGCCGAAGAATCAACAGCACCAGCAATTCTGCTATTCTGAGCGTTAGTCGTGAAACGCACAGTCCTTGTGCCAGTTGCCCAACGTGGATTTGAATCGATCTTGGGAGTGGGGATAAAGAATGTGCCTTTGAAGTTACCGACGTTATCTGTCAGGAGACGACGATCTTTAACATATGCTGCAGCGCCAGAAGTCAAACCAACCAACAACTCACCAATTTTCACGTTGCCTTGATATGTGCCATTTGCTGTTGCTGCCATCTCATTGATGTCAACATTCAGATACGGCGTATTCGATGCGTAGGAAGATGGCAGAGTCTCTGTGCCTTGACCATATGGGTTGGTCACATACCCGTCATCGGCAGATGCAACCTTCAATCTCACCTTAGATTCCGTGCCGATGACAGTTTCACCGACAACAAAGGGAATCTGGTTGCTATTGTCAATAGTGGGATCGGGAGGAATTGTGGTTGCAGGAATGGAGTTGCCATCGGAGTTGGGAGCAATGACATCTCTAGCAACGTTGCTGTTTGTGCCAGACTTATTCAACTCGATCACCTTCGGGGTGATGTATGCACTCACATCCACACCGTCAAAGAAGCAATAGATTCTGGATCTGGGCTTCATTCTATAAACATCAAATGCCAGGTTTCTGGAGCGAATCCAGGGCACTGCTGTTTGGGACAGAATGGAGTCACCCATGGATCTACGCTCAATCCTGGGCACAACTCTTGTGCGAATACCTTGACGAGACTGGTTGGATCTCACTTGGAAAGTGCGTCTGTCGTGAATGAATTCCAGACCTCTACCTCTGGTGCCAACCCAACCACCACCGCCACGGGTGCTACCAGATCTATTGATGATTCTGTCAGTTGAAACCAGAGATTCGGAAGACCAGTTAGTCCTCCAACCACCCCATTGAATAGGTGCAAATCCTGTATTGGGATCAATATTCAATTCTCTAGAAACACTGGAGAAGTCACCTTCGACGTTTTCCACACGAGCTGGGATACGGTTTGTTTCCAACCAGTCATCGGAAGAGGGTGTCAAGTCAATACGACCAATAAAGGTAAAGACGTTAAATGGGTTGACGTTTTCGCTTCTAGATGCATATGGTTGCTTAACCACCTCAACACTTTCATAGGGAAGCATCGCAATATTTGCTGGGGTAACAACAACATTCTGAGACTTCTGAGTATTGATTTGTAGGGGGACGTTAGATGTATAGTGGGACGGACGAAGAATACCCTCTTGGAAATCGAGAGAGCACTTGTAGTCACCACTATTGACATCACCAATCTTATGATCGGTAAAGTCATCCACCACAAATCCATTCTTCAAACGATCGAAACCGTTTTCGTCATAAGATCTTGTAGCATCTGTTTGCACTTCAAGAAGTGAAAGTGCTGTATAGTATTCGACGTTATTGATTCTCTTCTCCAGATCACCAATATCCTTCATCGTATAACGACGAATGACTTCCTGGGTGATGATGGTATCCCTTTGGGGATCATACATATACGGTTTGTGCTTGAAGATCGCCAGGCACATTGCATTCTGAATATTTTCTGGCTCTTCGGGATTCTCAGCAGAGATACCGTATTGTAGTCTTAGTTTGTTGTCGTGGGTGAGGAATAGTTTATCTGTCCTTGGCAGATAGTATTCGTAGTCGCAACGGAATTCCGTTTCTGCTTTAGGAATATCAAACAGAGTAGCAACTGCAGCATTTCCAGCACCTTGATTCGTTGTGCTGAATACACGAGCATCGAAATCGAGGGTTGCACAAGTCACCTCAAAGGGACCTGTCACCGTGCCGTTACCTGTCGCCAATTCTCCAACTGCAGGACGGAAGTCAATTTGGTCTCTAACATTCTTAGTAGATCCCTGCAGAATAGGTGCAGGAATTTCATCGAAGTCGATACCAGTATATGACTGTGCAGAGAAATAGTCACCAGATGCTTCATGGATGAAGTAGTCGAAGACAATCATCAATTGTCTGGTCGGTGGAGTAACTCCAGGTTGTCTGACCAGTTTGGAGACGTTATAGAAGAAAGGTGTTTGACCAGAATTAAGATTGAAGAGGTCAGTAACAACCTTACTACCCTTAACTACAGATCCATCAGCGTCGTCGATAGTTGCTCTCAGGACATTTCCATCAGAGTCTTCACCGATGATTCTTTCGCCAGGATTGAATTCGATATTATTGAGGTTGACATTATAAAGACGCAGTGTTGCGTTAATGAAGCTAACAACAGTTGCTCTAGCACCAGATGTCTCGCCAGTGATAACCGTGCCAGGAGCAAAGAAAACTGCTTCACTCAGCACACTATATGGAATTTGAGGTGCTCCGTCAGTTTCCGATTCATATACAGCGTGAATCTTGTAGACATCGTTTAGACCAAAGGAGATCTCCTGGTCTTCGATACGAGTGCCATATAGGTTGCCATAAAGCAGACCATACTTTTGAATATCGTTATTCTTACTGGTGCGAGTGACTTTAAGGGAACGCATCTTAGATGCGGTCTTAATCTTTCTGCTCACGATATTCTTAGATACGAGAGCAGTCAGTTTTACTGTTGTCACTCCAGTCAAACCATCAATGGTCATAGACTGGCGATCAGCACCGAAGGTAACTGTTAGCGTGCCCGCTTCATCCAGTGCTTCCAGATCCAAGTTGTCGCCAACAGCGTATGAAGATCCAGACTCTGCAAGAATTGTAAGTTGATAGTTTTCATCATCGAGTGAAGCAAACTGCTCAGATTCTGGCAGTGCCACAGTCAAACCGCCAGACACAACTGTCTTATTTGTGAATGTGCGGTAGACGAAGAAAGATTCGTCGCTTAGAGACTTCATCGACTCTCTGGGGAGATCGATGCTCAACTGACCTGAAGGTTGAGTTGTGTTGAAGACAAACGGTCTATATCTAACAACGGTGGTGTAATTGCCATCTGCAATGGTGCCTTTAGTTAAACCAGTATCGATCAAGGCTGTTTGTGCCTGATAATCGAATACTGGAGTGCCACCAACGTTATTGCCTGATGTGTGGTTGATACTAGACTTTGTGATCTTCTTAACAATGAGACTTGCTTCACCTTCAAATCCAGATTCACCATCTGGGGAAAGCACGTCTCCAGGACGAAGATCTTCTTCAAACTTAGATCCATTGAGACCAGTAATAATGGCACCAGACTGGTCAACAGTTATGGTTGATCCACGCACAGCCTGGGCATCATTCAGTAGAAGGTTACCAACAAACGAGACGGCACTGTTGCTGTTATAACCAACAGCGGATCTTGCATCAGTCAACTGATAACTGAAAACAGCGTTAATTGTGCCGACAACTCTACCGTCCTTAGTGATAACTTCACCATCGGTAAAGATACCTGATACTTGCTCAAGACCAACATAAGTGCCACTTATATCTGTAGTGGCAAATCCTCTAGCACCAGAAATTCTACCAACCAGCAAGTCTCCAGGAGACACTGGGGAATTGCCAGCATCGAAGTTGAGTGCAGTAAACATCTGCACGTCCATTACATAGAGATCCCAAATGCCAGTTGCAGATTTCTGCAGTTGCACGCAGCGGCATCTGCCAATTTTCTGACCCGTTACAGTAGATCCACCATTTAGAGTCCAACCATCATGAAGATCGAGGACTTGATATGCATCGGAAACACCCTCACCAGTAATATCAGGCCATCCATAAACATCATATACCTTCATGTATTGTCCCCATTCAATAGGGACAATGGAGTTGTTTACACCAGTAAAGTCTCTGGGTTTTTTGATATCGACATACTGGGGAGTAAGAAACTCTGTCCTATATCCTCTAATATATGCTTTACCAGGAGACACTTCAATAGCAGCATATTCTTCACTGGCAGATTGCCCATCTCTGGAAACCTGACCAGGACCATACACACCGTTATTGAATCCGTCGTTTCTATGCTCTCTTAATTTAACATCGAATGTATCGATAACATAATCACCAGACTCTTCGTAAGTGCGACGAGCGAGTGATTTCTCAAGGACAGAGTAAGCCGTATCATTAACGAATTGCTCAATCTTAGAATCTCTGATTCTGACCAATTCGATAAAATTCTTGTCAGTCTCGTCTTCAATTGGTTTCTTGACGAGTTGTGTGCTGATCTTGAATCGGTGAGATCCAGGAGCAGAATAGTTTGATGTGCCAGCAGCGTTGTCATTCAGAGTCGGATCGTCTTCTGGAGTAACAATAGATTCCGAGACTTCAAGACCAATCCTATAAGAGGGGTTATTAGTATATTGATCGAGGATGATATAAGATGATGGGACATTGATAAAATGTCCACGAATAAAGTAGACACCATTATTAACGTATGCCGTAGCAGCAACTGCCGTAGCATTAACTGGGAGGAGTTGAGCGAAAGGAGATCCAACCTCAATAAGAGTTGTGCCGAAGGTCAGCTCTGAATCGCAAATGAGCTGCTCATTCTCTTGGAAACCTTTGACGTTGGTGGCAGAAACTGTATCTCCAGAATCGATATACTTCACATAAAGTGTGACGTATCCCTTAGACGATTCTGCAGCAGAGATGGAATAAAGGACCTTTGCTCGAATACCACTCGTTAGACCAGAAATGATCTTACCGTTGAGTTGAGTTCTGTAAGTTTCAACGTCAACACCCAAGAATGCCTGCTGCAGAATAACTGCCTGCACATTTAGGTCATAACCCACTTGTCCAGGGATAACCATCGCACCTTCTTTGAAGAAGTGCTGACCCATGGACTCAATCTGATTCTGCAGAATGCTCTGCATAGTCGTGAGTTCTCTTGCCTGAATTGGGAATCCAGGTCTATACAACACTCGATAAAAATTCTTATCCTTATCGAAGTCGTCGAAATACGGACTAATGTTGAGGTTGGTATTTTGTGGCATCTCTTAGAACTCGATTACGACTTTGATGTCTTCAATTTGGTCACCAGCACGGGTGATGGGACCTCTATTATCTATGTAAATAATTCTTCCCGAATTAGGCTCAATCTCAGGATCGGCATAACCATTTGTAAATGCCATACCCAAGTCATATTCAGTGTTGTTGATAACACGAGTAGAAGTGCCAGACACAATCGGGAAGTTAATGTCTGGGTCGCCAGATGTGCCAGAGATAGATCCGACAATCGGGTTACCACCGTCAAACTCTGTCAAACTACCAGTGATCTCAGGGAAGATACCGTCGATTCTGTTTTGATAATATTTGAGCACTTTGGTGGTGCTATTCCAAGAAACCACACGACCGCGAGCAGTTACCTGCTGACCACCAACAGTCCTAGACTGGGTGATAATTTCATCAGTGCTATAGTTTCCAGTAAAGGTTGGCGAGAAAATCGCTGCCTTTGTGCCAGATAGAGTCAACTCAGAAGTCAACTCCTCTGTGCCATATCTATTTGGGTTGAGGGCAAGACCGATGCGACGATAGTCGTTATCAGTCGGGAAGTCACCACTACCTTCATCGTATGTGAATTTGGTGTTAATCATCACACGATAACCACCCAACTCACCATCAGGACCGCCGCCATGACCGATCGGAGGGGGAATGATAACTTCAACGTTAGCGCCAGATCCTGCACCAGCACCAATACCGTTTACTTCATCAATGACCACCTTACCAAAGGTGTATCCAGATCCACCAGAAGTCACAGTTGCAGTGACCAATTTACCACCGTCAACCACAAGAGAGACACGACCACCAACGCCATCGCCCTTGATGGGCACGTTTTCATATGTGCCGTTGTTGTAGCCTGTGCCAGAAGATCCAATAACAACAGTATCAATCTCACCACCAACAGCATCACCAACCACAGCAGTGTCCCTCAACACTGGCATATATTCGTTGGAGAAGAATTTCAACACCTGACCAACAGGAATGGTGTAGAGATATTTCCAGCGATATCCATCAGCAGTTGTGATGATAGATGTGGAAGTGCCAGTTGGCTCAATGGTTGAAGGTTTGCCGTTAGGGTCGGAGGGAGAGGTGCCGTTATAGATGCACTTGTAAACTTGATAGGATGAGTTAACGACGTAGAAGTCAGCATCAAAAAGTTTAGTTGCACCAGAAGATGCGGTTTTTGTCGAGGAGTAGTCATGACGATACATGTCATAGACGTAACCCAAACCACCAGTAGTTTGCTCTGGGGGAATCCAATTCACACGACGAATAACCTGAATTGTGTCATTTGCCAACACACGCTTCAGGGAGATCATGTCAGCGTAGTCGTCAGCAAACTCTTGCAGAGAGTCTGTCGGATCGGGCGGATCATTTTCATTATCCCAAGATTGGGGACGACCAATAAACACATAGAGTCTGTCTCTATCGCTGCCAGCATCCAAGTCGGACTGTGCAGAATCAGGACCCTCAAGTGATTTAATAAATCGCTTTGCGGTAAAAATTCTAAATTGATCGGTAAGTAGCGCCATCTAACTAATCGGATCTCCCACTCTTTATTTATGGACTTTATTCGTCCTCGTTTCTGACACGGTTTGTGTACTCTGCAACAATCATGTTGGAAGTTGCACCAGATGCCTGTCCTTGGATTTGCTCACTCTTCTGAAACTTCGGACTCACGCCAGGTGTAATGCTTTGAACTGTGAGGTAATATTCACCAGATTTATCTGCATTCGCAGCAAATGCAGTAACTGTTGCAGAAACGTTTGTTGTCTGACCGACAACAGTTTCTCCAATGACATAGTTTGCATTACCCTTGTTATTGACAAGAATGACAGCCTGAGATATGTGAGTATCACCATCACCAAGAGATCCAGCACCAATGATTGTTGCTAGTTGCTGAGGAGCTCCACCGTCATAAACTTTGTCTGCCAATTGGAATAGAGTTAGGTTAACGCCACCCAATTCCTCTTCAATACCGTATTTGGATGATGCAATACCACCATCCAGATTTGTATCAAACTCAAATTCTGTCCCAGTGTTTACGAGGTCGGGAATACCATCACCAACACCGTCCAATTCATCATCATCTTCAAACTTTCTATTGAGGATGAGACTGAGGGGATTTGTGAATGCAACAATGTCGTCGTTAGGTGACTCAACCAAAACGTGTGGAGAAACGCCAGTTGCAGACGACTGTGCAGATCCTGCAACAAACTGAATAGACTTTGTTTTATCTGCAGAGTTACCACCATCAATAAATGCAAGCTCGTCAACCTCAAAGGTTAGATACAAAGCGTGATTGACGGGATCCCAGTCATATACAATTGCGATCCTATTACTTGCGTTGTTTTGATACCTCTTTACTTGGTCAGTAACGTTGAAAATATATTGGGATACGCCATTGACATCATCCTGTAGTGTGTCGAGAAACACTTTTTGATCGTACCTGAAGTTTGTGCCTCTGTCACAACCAGTAAATGATGTTGCTGTCTTACCTGTATATCTGACAATCTCTTTGTTAATGAGAAGTTTTCCAGATCCAGGGTAGGGAGATGTTGTCTCTACGTTGATAGTAGTGTCGCTTGGGGAAACATTCTTAATAAGACCTGTAAGGTTATATAAGATCGAATTAAGTGACTGTCTGTTTCTCTGCTTTCTGATTAAGTTTGTATCTCTAGCAAAGACAATTTTTGGAGGAGATGAATAACCATTACCAGGACTATCAATATCGATATTAGTAATTTTACCGAGATTGATGTATGCCTTTGCAGTTGCACCTCTACCGCCACCACCAATAAGTTGAATGATTGGAGCAGTCTCAAAGAATTCACCTTGATTCGTGATGGTAATCCCAGTAACTTTACCAAACTGGTTTACACCGACAACTCCTGTGGCACCATCACCACCCCCACCACTGATGATGACGTTTGCATCTTCTGGTGTATAGTTTCTTCCTTCTCTTTCAATCTTAAGACCAGTAACAACTCCTGCTACTGGAATCAATTCAGCACCAGATCCACCACCACCTTGCACGTCCACAGTGGTGTTGGAGAAGTAGTTGTCACCATTGGATGTGATCTGAATATAATCAATCTCCCCAGTGTCTGTCAGGAAGACCTTACCTTCAGCACCATAAGCACCTTCATCTGTGCTATCGACAATCAAACGCAGGGGATCATACCCTTCACCTGGGTCTATGACCTTCACTGCAAGAATTCTGCCATTACTAATAACAGGACTCAACACGGCTTCCCTAAGTGGGGTGCCACAATTGCCAATTGTCAATTTGGGAGGATCGTTTGGGTCATATCCCGACCCACCATCGACAACAAAAACATCCCTAACCCCATATACACTATTGAATATGGGAGAGATTAAAGCACCAGAACCAGGGACTACTCTTGGCATTAGACGACCACGATATTACCGACCATCAGGGGATGGATTGTGCATTGATAAACATACGTTGTGCCAGCAGCAAGCGACTGAGGCACAGTCCATAACTGGACACCCATCTGGTTTCCAGTAACACCAGATACTGCGGATCCACCATTCGAGACGCGAATCTCTAGAGGATGGCTAGCAGCATTATTTTGAAATCTATAAGTAAATCCACGATAGACATAGATCGTGGGGTCTGCCTGACCAGAGAATCCAGCACCAGTCAGAATGTAATCAGTGCTTCCAGTGGCACTGAATATAATGTTACTTGCAGGGGAGTCAACAGCATCCCATTGGTTAACACCGTAAATGATATTATCACCTTGAGATGCTGCGGGTAGTTTGAATGCAGTTGCCTGATCAATGGTCAGAGTTGATCCTGCAAGTTGCGTTGTGATCGTTGTGCTGCCAGTAATTGTAAACTCATCTGTAGCACTGGTAGCGGTGTAAGATCCACCCTGAGAGTCGTTGATGGTTTGCAGGACATTCTGCACGACGTTGGGCGAGTCGTTAGTGATTGTCAGGTTGTTGGCATTCAGATTGGTGCTAATGCCACTACCACCAACAAAGTTAATAGTATCATTGGTGACCGTTGCATTTCTGCTGCCATTATCGGCACCGATTGTTGCAAATAAGTTTTGATCTGGATCTCCCAGAGCACCCGTCATGTCAATTGTCAGAGTATCTCCAGTGATGGATGTGGAGATGTTTGTGCCACCTGCAATAATTAAGGTATCGTTTGGAGCCGAGGCAGTTGTGGTGCCAGTGTCTGCATCAATGGTCTCAAATAAGTTTGGACTAGATGCTGCACCGCCTTCGCCAGTAGCATCGTTGGCAGGCTCCCATGCACCATTGGTATCATTCCACTTAAGGACTTGACCATCGGAAGGACCACCATTGACGGTTGTGTCAACGTCGGCAAGGATTGAAATGCCATCTCTGGAATCGAGAATTCTAATCCACTGCCCACCGTGGGCAAAATAACCATTACCAGGGTCATGTGCATGGGCAAACATACCATGGTGATCACCAGCAGTAGGCAGTGCTGCTACGTTTTCATAGTCACCAACATATTTTAGATAACCGTCTTGACCATCGATATATACCTTTCTGCCACCCTGACTACCTGCCTTGAGATCGATGTCCCCGACGCCATTGGGCTCAATGACAATATTTCCATTGTCTTCCGAGACAACTTTGAATTCCCCAACATTGAGGTCTGCACTAAGTCGATCGAGATGACCCTCAGCAAAGACAGATCCATTCCAACGCAACACCTGACCTGCCAAAGGTGCATTGATATTGATTTGGAGATTGGTGTCGTTTCCTAATGAAGTATAGATTTCATCGATAACGGAATTGATTTTAATCGCACCGTCTCGTAGAGTATCACCTGTGCCGTCATTAGCGGCAGATCCAACGTTAAGATTTTGCTTTGCCATGGGAGGTAGTTTTCTACAGTGTTATTTAGGTGCCATCAAAGGTTTGTGTCGTGGAGTCGAATGATGAAGACGTGAAGGACAGATCAGCACCAGTCTGACCAGGACCACCACCCAAGACTGTTAATGTTGCAACATCTGACATCAGAGGTGAGTTTTCAGCTGGGGCAGGAGCACCAACGGGACCTCTAATCTCACACTTATATCTATACCCAGACATATATGCCAGGGCAGTAAAGGTGAGAGTATTGCTGGTTGCACCAGTAACTTGAGCATACGCAAAACCACCATCTGTCGATCTATACCAGCGATAACTGATGGGACCGTTTTCTGGCAGGATTTGTGCCGAGATGCTGAATGTGACTGACTGACCAGAGTTTGCAGATACGTTTTGGGGTTGTGCTGTAATCTGCAGAGTCGGTGGGGCTGGTGCTTCCCCATCACCACCTGACGGCGGAGGAGCGGGTGCAGCAGCACCATTGTTTGCAGGTTGGTTGATGGTTTCCCTTAGGGTAGATCCAATCATGTATGGAAATGCTGGATTATCTACATCAGATTCCTGGGTAGAAAGGAAATATGCATATGTGCCACTGGGAAATTCTGGGGTGACGCAAAATCTGCCATTATGATAATCTAGGTCACCGAGACCCTCAATATACTCCCAGTCCTGCATCAGAGACCCTGCAGGTGGGTTTTGTGGTGTGTTACCGTAATCAGGTCTCCCACCAACCTCAATATTTCTTGTGCGATACTGTGAAAGCATTGGCCTTGTATTTTGCGTTGCTTCCCAAGGATCTTCATAACCATAAGGTCCGTAGATGGGGAATCCATCAAAGGCAAATCCGACAAGTTTTGAATGACCGTCTGGATGTCTTAGGTTGTCGCCATTAAACTGACTACCACCGTAGTAGTCGTTGTAATTTGCCATGGCAGCATTCGCTTTCCAGCAGTCGAGGAAATGCGTGTCATGGTAGTGATACTGACCAGTTTGCTCTGGGTGTCCACCACAGGAATCATCACCAAAATCTACTGGCGATCCCTCAAAGTGAGCATTCCAGTTAAACCCCACAGGAGGATTACCACCATTTCCAGCACTGGGGTTAAAGAAAACAACACCATTAGCAGAAATGCCAATTGCGCCCAGTGGAGTTGCCGTGCGACCGTTTCTCTGGTCATAGTATGTGTAAGTCCTTCCTTCTCCATATGCAATAGTTTGTGGATCGGCAACAATAAGGTCTAAACGATCATCTTGTGCTAACCAACACTCCCCTGCAATAGACGTGAATACTGGTCCTCTAAAAATAAACTTTTGCTTCCTTCCATCGGAAAATACAAAAAGCAAATTATCTCCAGGGACAATTAGTCCACTAGAGAAGAGAGCATTATCATCGAGGGATATATTGATCGAGATGACGAATCCAGTTTGAGAAAATACATTATCATCAAACTGCCTAGGTGTCCCAAACTGACCGCCCCGATATAAAAACGTATGCCCGAAATCCTGCTCTGTTACAGAATTTGGATTGTTTTGATTCGGGAAAGTGCCGTAGGATACGGGAGTTGGCAATCCATCTCCCGTAACGGTTAGCGTCCTATCTGCTGATTCGTAGATTGCGGTTGCGGTCATGCGTCGTCAAAAATTTGAGCAGGACTGAAGTTGGTGATTATTGTCGTGCCAATCTGGACCGACAGGATTGCAGAGTAACTGTAAACAGGTGTTGCGCCTGCTGCAGTGATTGCGACTCTATATTCATCACCATCATCTTGTTGTGTAGTAATACCTGTGTTGAAGATTGCTGAGTTGGCACCAACGATGTTAGACCATGAGGTCTGACCATATTCTTTCTTCTGCCACTGGTAATTCAATGTAGTTGTATTTATCGCCCCATCAGATGCCCTTCTAAATTCACCCACAACGGTGAAGGATGCAGTCTGACCTTGGTTGACTGTCACGTTAACGGGGTTGCTGAGGATTGCAATCAGACCTTCTTCAACGATGATTGGGTTACCCGAGGGATCGGTTGCCTCACCTGCGTAGATGTCCTGACCGTTATTCACGGGCTCGCCCACAGGAGTTACAAAATCATCAGCGACTGTGGTCTCGACCTGCACAACAGGAAGACCATATCCGACACCACCAGATTTAACTTCAACTCTAGAGACTCCCATCATCGGCGTCACGCGAGCATCAAAACCAGTAGAGGAAATGATTTCAACGTTTGGTTTCGAGGTATATCCATCTCCAGGGTTGGTGATTCTAGCAGTGACGACTTGTCCCAGCGTGATATCGGAAAGTGCTTCGGCATTACGACCCTTGACCGATCCTGTGTATTCAAAGGTAATCAAGGAGTTGGAAGATTCGATCAGAGCGACCTCACGAGCGAATTCTTCACCCTCAATTTCCAATTGGTCTCCAGACTCAATCGGAGGCACAACCGTTGCAGAGATCACGTCAGCGTCGGATCCAATGTAGGAGAATCCAACGAATGTAGATCCAGCGCGAGGCACTTCAGAGAAGATGATTCTAGATCCGACAATTTCGTAAGAAATACCAGGCTCTTGGATGATACCATTGAGAGAGATTAGGATATTATTCTCTGGCAGGATGGTGGCAGAAGAGACACCTTCTGTCAGTGTCAGAGAGTAGAAGATGCCATCCAACTTCAGGTTGAATGAAGACTTCAGCGAGTCAAACTCAAAACTGATATCATCAAGTTGACGGAGTTTGCCGATATAGTAACCGATGAATTCGGATCCAATCTCGGGTGGCTCGGTAAACTGAATCTGGTCGGAGAATGCTGTATACGCTGCTCCAGGGGGTTGCAGGATGCCATTCACGAAGATTAGCATGTGACCAGCAGGATCTGGGAAGTATGCCTGACCATTCTCGATAGACAGAGAGAAGTCAGTTTGCTGTCCATCAAATCCACGGAAGTAGCGATCGACTCTGCCAGTCAGAGTTGATGCCGTAGTAACACCAGCAGCCCAACCATCGTCACTTCTGAGGCTCATGTTGTTGGTGAATACACCAACTGCTTGCTCCACCCAAATTCTAGCGGTAATACCATTCTGCTCAACAGCAGCAACCTTGCCATAAGATTGGTAGGCGGTCTCAGTTACACTAGAAACAGTTGCGTAGATTGTCGGGAATGCTGTGCCAACTTCAAACTTACCGATGTTATTGCCAGAGACATTCAGATCGGAAACAGGAGCGCCAGATCCAACAGGTTGGATATTGGCAATCCAAAGTTTGTGAGGTGTGACTGGATTTGTGGTGCCGTCATATGGTTGATACTTAGTGACGATAGCGGTGAATCCAGGATTCTTGATAACCGTGCCTTGCAGCAGGTTAACCTCATCTCCAGGTCTGAAAGTTGTAGCAATGCCAGACTCAGTAAATGTAGAAGCAATATTCAATTCGTAGACAGCGACGCCATGGATAATGTCGTTAACTTCAATGACGCCATTCGGTTGATAGATGCCTTGGACATCGAGAATGTAGTCAGTGAGGCTACCGTAGATAATATCGTTGCTTTCCCAACCGCTCTGGATTGTCTCAACATCCATAACAACACGACCACCTTCGTTACTGATGATGGATCCTGTCTTATTGTCGTAGAAGACGATATCTGCTTCGGTGTTGTCTGCTTTCTTGAAGATCTTGTCACCGTTAGCATAATCACCAAGATCAACGTTGATCAGCATACGATCAGTCATAACCTCAATGGTGCCTTCTGTGAGGGAATCTTCTCCCACGAGGACATTGCCATTGACCCAAGCACCGCCAGTCTTGTCAATTACTTTAACAATCGCATAGCTATTGTTGTCATAGTAATTGACTTGTAGAATTTGACCGATTGAGAGATTGTCACCGCTAAGATGAATTCTCTCACCATTCTCGAATGTGGAAACCAGAGTATCTGTAAGGTTGCTGAGACGGATATACATGAAGGTTTCTTTGATCACAGCAGTGTTAAACGACTGTGCAGAAATCTCAGCATGGACATCAGAAGTTGTGCCATACAGCACGTCAGCATTCAGAATTCCACCTTGGATCGGAGTTGTGTTGTCTGGGTTTCCATAAGTTGTAGTTTCTCTAACAATGCCAGATCTGACAACAACTTGGAAAAGGTGCTGATTTGTATCAGATGTGTCCAGAGCAAACGGTTGATATCTTACATCATGTGTGCTATATTCACCAATCTCGAAGAAGGTAGAATCGGCATTGAGGATATAGTAATATGTCTGATTGATACCACTCAGAAGATTGCCAGATGTGGGAATATATTGGACAACATCGCCACGACGGAAGAAGTTGGCACGGTTGATTCTAACTCTGTATTCTGCTCTATCATATCCAACTGGAACTGTTGGGGTGAGCACCACAAGTTGAGGATCTGTATTCCAATCATATCCCTCATCATAGGTTGTGCTAAGATTCACAACGTCAGTAGAAGGCACAAATGTTGCCTTGGTTTCTGTGGGGAATTGCGATCTCTCCAGAGCATACTCGAATGGGTTGATGGAAGAATCCATGTCATACTCAGTGGATTCTTGATCCCACTCAGGTCTATTGGGTGGAATGTAGATGCCAGGAGTTGTGATGTAGGGTTGCCAACCAGCAGATGTGGGAGAATAGATGATTGATTTCACATACTCTCTGATACGAGTGAGGTGGTAGATCAGGTGTGTGCGAGTAACGTTTGTGTAGACAATAAAGTTGCCATCGCCATCAAACCAAGTTGACAGTTTATCAAACGCAGCGTTATTGCCTTTGGTGATGATATCGTAGATTACAGCGTCAATAACTTGATCTGCAAAGTCTGCATCACCAGCGTAAGATGGGTAGAAAGTGACAGTTTGATCGTATGCTCTCTTCTTGATTGCTTCTCTGTTGAAGTGGATCAGGCGTGCATCAACCTTATTGCTGTTAGTGCCAGAGGCAAAGGCAGTCATATAGAGGTCAAAGAGGGTGTTAATTGCCTGACGCACGTCATAGCAGCTACCCATGTTGTATTCGGTTGGGGTAATATATGTGCCATCAACCTTGGTAACAGTAGATCCGTAGTAATTCAGACCGTTACCTGCAATGCCTTCATCAACACCTTGGATAAGGATGTCCATGAGTGTTGTGATGGCACTTGCTTGAGTTGCACATGCTTGATTCCAATTTGCCGAGCCCGAGCCGCCCACACTGAAGTCCCAAGTAACATCCAGATCTCTGATTGGGAGGTCTCCAGAATACTTACATGGCCAAATATTTGGCATAGATCCTGTGTAGGTGGCAGCACTCTTAGGATATGTAACAAGATCTCCACCACTAGGATCGGCAATCGTATCAGTTACGACTTGGATGAGTGCATTGACTTCAGTATCCACATCGGTGTCGCTGATTGCTGTGCCAATCGCTTTAACGCTGTAGGTGTTACCAGGAGAAACTGTTGGGTTGCCGCCTTGATAGATTTGCTTAGCAATATCTCTAGCGGTGTTGAAGATCCAGATGGACTCAGTGCTCTGAGAAGTAATATGCTGAAGATTGCCTTGGGAAATATAGAATTCTGCAGATGTTACCATCATGTTATCGCCACCATTCTGCAGGTTCCAAGACATCCAGTAGATTACATCTGCAACGTCGTGGACGCAGTTGATGTTACCACCAGGGATGGTCAGACTGGGATATTGAGCAACTCCACGCAGGACTGCTTCCTCAGCGATGAAACGGACGTTATCTTCAATAGATCTTGCAGCAGCAATTCTGTTGTCGCTGGCACCATTTCTCTCGTAAGATTCAAATGTATAGGAGTTATCATTGTGACCGTCAATGTTGAAACGACCGAAACCGTTTCTAATTGTCAGAATTGCCATATCTCTGGCAAACTTAAACACAGTCTTAGTTGCTTCTTCCTCACCTTCAATGTGTGAGAGGAATCCATCTTCTCTAATATAGAGTTGACCTGCTTCGTAGATTTGGGCGTTGCCACCAAATCTGATGTCATGGACCAGAGCATCAAGAATTCCAACAACGTCATCAATGCAATTTTGCTGACCACCAGGGACTTGGAAGTCTGCAAACTTGGACAAGTCATTCATCATGCCAACTGCTTCCTTGGCAATGATGTGCTTGTTGCGCTCGATCATATTTGCAGCGTCAACATAGCGATCAGACTGAGATCTTGCCTGGTCGTATTGCTTGGGATCTAGAGTAACATCAGAATCTCTATATGCAGATCTGTTTGTGTATATTGCAGTGTAGTATTCATCTTGATAGGTGGCAGCAGCGCCTAGCTCAGCAGCAGTCTCTCCAGGAGACAGCAGCAGATTATTCACTGCCTTCTCACAAAGAGTCTTGGCAAACTCAAACGCATCGAGCATCGGTTGCAACTCATTTGTAATAAAGAGAATCTCGTTATCATTATTGAGATAGAAATCAATAGCAGCTTGTGTCTGATAGTTTCCACCAGTTGCTAAGTCAGCAATGATTGCGGGCAAGATGTATTCCTTGAGGTCTCTGATGCAAGCAGATCTATCGGGAATGATCAAAGTCTGGACGTTAGTGCCACCAAGACTAATGGTATACAGATTCTCGATATGTCCGACTGTCTCCTCGGCAATATAATCGCGGTTTTTCCAGATCAGATCACCAGCGTTTCTGAATCTATGACCAGTGGGTGCCAACTCATCAGCAATTGTATCACCCAGAGTATCAAGGCGAGACTCAACTGCAGATGTGCCACTCAGAGAATGGGGGACACGCAGTTTTGTCGTATATGTGCCAGTCAGATCAATATCGCTAGTGCTAATAACATACTGACACAGTTTGACAACTTCTCTCCAAGCATAGAGTGTTTGAAGCAGCTCGTTACCGATAAACTTAAGATCACCACCCTTGTTTCTATAGAAGCGGGAATTTACAATGACGTTGTAGTTACCACCATCTCTAAGATCAGAAACGATTGCAGGGATAATATAGTCCTTTGTATCTCGGATACAAATGTTAGTGCCATCCAAACCACCCTGATAGTCACCAGGGATGTTGAAGTCTGGATAATGTGCTTGCATAATGCCCACTGCTTCTTCAGCAATCCACGCACGGTTAAGATTGATGATATCAGCAGCATCTCTAGCGAGTTGATCACCAAGATCAACCTCTTCAATCGTGATACGTTTTGCTTCGTAGTCAATAGCGCCAAGAGTAGCAGAAGAGAGGTTAGTATCCTCAAGTGTGGCATACACATCACCAGTGCCAACAATGATTGGTTGCTGAGCATTTAGACCCAGGACAACGCCAAGGCGAGTGAAGTCAACTGAGGTTGCAACAGTGAATGCTGCAGTGAAATCTGCATAACCCTTTCTAACGCAGATGTTATCGAGGTAACCCTCAAAGTTATTTGCACCAGCAGCATCAGCGCCAATGTGCATTTCTTGACTGATGCCATAGTTGTTATTGTCTACGGCACTTGCCACTTCAGCACCATTCAGGAAAATGCGAATGGTTGATGTTGTGACATCTTTAGACACGGCAATGTGATACCATGTGTCGGTTGCCATCGCAGCAGTAGTGGTCTGCACAACAGTTACCCCGTTTTGAGACAGAGTGATGTTGTTGCCACTATTACCAACTGTCAGATCACAACCCAGCGTATCCACAGCATCGAGACTATTATCAAACAAAGTCTGGGTGCCATTAAAGTTGTCGAAACGGAATCTACCTTCAAAGGTGAATGATCCATTTTCCAATCCAAAGTCATATGTGCGAGTTGTTTCTCTGATGTAAGCAGATCCACCAACAACAAACTCATAGCTTGATGTGTTATTGAGGATCGTGCTGTCATATACGATGTTACTCAGATTGACAGAGTTGACCTCAAGCGTGCTGTTTGTAATGTATTCGCCAATCTGGAAAGTCCCAGTAACGTTGCCTGTATAGATCCACTTCAGACCAGAGTTTGCACCTTTAATGATTGCACTTCCACCAGAAGTCATGCCCTTGAGCACTTCATCACCGAAGAAGAGCTTGTTGCCACCATCTGCACCTTTGTATGCAAACTTAGTGACGCGAATAACTTCACCAGTCTGATAACCACCATCGGTGATGATGTATTCAGTGGGAGCAGTGCGAGTAGCGTGCGCCATGTTGCCGTTGGTATACGACAACGTATAGACACTCAGGAGACTCTGGAAGAGCGATGTTTGAGTATTGCAGGGGGTGAGTGACTGATCGGGCGTAATTGTGGTATTAAAGAATTGCTTCTTGCCATGGACACCAGTAATAGACACTCTCGGGTAGAAGTAATCTCCCTCATCGTGGGTGAAGTGCAGATGCTGCAGAATGACCTGGGATCCATTACCAAATCCAACGGTCCCATCAACTGTTAGAGTAATTGTGCCATTTACCTCGTCATAAGTAGCACTCATGACGTTATGAGTTGTGGTTGCAGTGCTAACTTTACCAGATCCAACGTAGGTGAAGGAATCTCCAGGTTGGAGGGTCACAATCGGAGCAGCAACCGTAAATGTGTTGCCAGTCAGATTGGAAACTGCATGGGAGGTAGCAGAGTTTCTAATGACATCTTGTGCAATAGTAGATACTTCTGCATAAATGTCGGTAACTTGCTGTGCTGTTGCTGTGGAGTTATCATACGCGATGGAATATGTGCCAGCGTCATAGACTCTGCTGTTTCCACCATATTTTATGTCGTAAGCAATTGCTTCGATAACATCTTTAATGTCGTCGATACAATCGGAATCATTGCCAGGAGAAACTGTAAATCCAGGATTCGCAGTCTTATAGACAAACAGTGCTTCAGCAGCAATCATCTCTTTGTTTCTGAGCAGCAGGTCTGCAGCGTCAATGTATTCGCCGTTGTGAGCACCGCCGTAAGCAGCAACTGGATCTGCATAGAGACCAACAATCTTAGGACCACCAAGACCCTCGGAGGTGTAAGAGATTGCACCTGTCAGGTTGTGGGTATTCTCAGCAGACAGGGAGGTTGTGACAATATTTGCCAACTCTCTGACGGTTTGCTGGATATCCAAGCAATTGGTTAGACTCTGATTATTGCCATTTGCATAGTTGGTGTCATATGTATGACCAGGAGCAGCGCCACCGTAAGTTGTGGGATCGTTGAGGACTTCAAGATCCTTAACAAACATAAGGTTATTCATGGCGTAATACATCATATCCCTTGCCTTATTCAGGGCAGTGATAGATTCGGGGACTTCGCCATACAAACCATTCAGCAGATACTCACCAGTCTCATCGAAGTAGTTTTCTGCAAAGAATTGGGAGTTGAATTCGCCATCAGATCCAACGTCATTGGCGATAGCATCGACAAAGTAACCGATGTCACGTCTGCACTTATCTTGGTTGATTGTGAAGGAGGGCTTAGATTCTTCTGGAGCATCGTTGAGGTTTCCAGCAGTAAGAGATTCATCCTGCCATGTCCAAATGGTAGTAACTGCTGCCCTTACATCACTACAAGACTCTGGGTCGTTGTTGGATGTATTGCTGCCAGGAGTGCCATAAGGATCACCAGGAGACTGGTCTGCAGTCAGAGATTCGTCAACATAACCTATTGCTTGATCTGCACTGTTGACTGCTGTCCAGAGACCACCATAGTTATTTGTGATCGAGGCATCGACATACTCTTTTGCTTTACCGAGCATGTAGATCAACTCAGTAGTAACGCGATCGTAGCTGATGGCATTATTGGAGAAATACTCGTTGATCCACTTCAGGGCATACTGGTTACCGCCAGAGTGTAGGTCAAGAGCCATGCACTCTGTCCAAAGTCTGATGTCTGCAAGATATCCATCCTTGTCACCTGCAAGCGTGCCAGGATACTGAGTCTTCATGTCATCATATGCATTCAAGACAATCTTGTCGAGATTCTTGAAGATGATACGAGTTGCGTCCTTGTATCTGGAAAGTGGATTTGTCTGGACATCGCCAGGATAGTAGAAGTCAGGATGGATAACAGCAATCCATCTTTCAGCTCTATCCACAATCTCATCTTTGTTGAAACGGATCAGACGAGCAGCATCAAATGCTCTTGGAGTAGCATTTGTCCTAACATTGCTGTAGAAGAGGGATCTATTTCTGAGCTCATCTCCCTTAGCAAATACACCACCCTGCAGATTCTCATACTCAATTTCAGTGCTTCTGATTTGCTCGAAGTCGAGGAAATCTTCGTTGATTCTGGTCTCAGGATTATAAATCTCAACAGGAGTGATGCTAGACTGCGAGATATCATCGAGGATGATATTCGGGTTTTGAATTGCAACAAGTCTCTCATAGATGAGACCGAAGAAAGTAGATCCAGCGTTGATGATCAGTGTGTCAACAGGTTGACCATTATTGGGGTCGAGATAGGGACTGATAAAGATGATCTGGGAAACAATCTTACTTGTCGCTGAGTAGATATACTCATTGAGTTTTAGATCGAAGATGCCAGTTTCATACTTTGCTGTGCCTGACGTTTTGCTAACAAGCAGTGTGTCAGTGAGGTCTCCGTTTTCATCAATATTTGTAGACTCAACAATAGCAGTATCTCCTTCAAAGTTAGTGATAGACTCACCAAACTTGTAGATACCTTCGGTATTCAGTAACTCTACACTATCGACAATTGCGCTAAAGAGTGTAGTCCTCTTGATCAACTCACTGATTTGGAAAGGACCATCAGTGATATTGATCACATCCAAATGGAATGTGCCAGAGTCAACAACAGTTGCATATGCCTCAGAGAAGTCGCCTTTAACTTGCTGACCAATTGTCGGGAAGATACCCTGGGGATTGACAAGATTGATTCTATAGACAGGGACAGTGGCAACTCGGATTGTGCGATATCTAACTTGAGATGCTGCCTTAGGTGGCTCATCGAAAACGATCTGCCCGCCAACCACAGTGTATGCAGTTTGAGGAGATTGAATCACACCATTGAGGGTGATCATCAACTGATTATCATTAACGATTACCTGCTCGCCTTCCACTGTAATTGGGAATGCTTTTGCCACACCATCAAAGTCGCCAGAGATATCGTCGATCTTCTTGACAATAGATGTCAAAATTTCCTCAGAAGATGTCAGTCTTCTATTTCTAAACAAGACTTCAGTATTGTTGTAGTCCGTATAGACTGGCTCAGCAGCACCAAATGAGGTGATCTGGTTAACGTTGGAATATTCGTTGATATTGACTTGCTTAATAAACTCAGTGCCAACACGACGACCAGAAACGTCCTTACCACCAGTCAGCTGCAACTGACCAAACATCTTAAATCCAGCAGGGTGGTTGTTATCCAGCATCTGCTTCTTCCACTTGGTAATGGGAATTTCAGAGCTGATAACGTAGGAGAAGTTTTGATAGAAGAAGGAGTCTTGAATCTTCTGGATGATTTCTGACGGCTTACCCACATCATCGATGAATCGACCAGGAGTCTGAGTCAGGGAGTCGATATTCAGGACACCTTTTGCGATGCTCAGGTTGTCAATAATACCAGATGCCTTAGACACCTCACCAGTAACTTTTTCGCCAACAACAAAGTTTCCTTGATAGTTGACAATCTTGAGAATCTTAGGACCAGACTGCCAACCTGTATTCGTGGAAACATAACCAGTTGCAGATGCCAACTCTGGGGAAGATCCTTGGTAGATCTTTTCACCAGACAGGAATCTGGAGGTTGCCACCACTGCTTCCGCTCTACCACCAAACACCTCAGTGAGAAGTGTTTGACGACCTTCGCCTTGGGTCAGGAAAGTGATAAAGTCACCAGCACCAGCGGATTCTGGGGTCAGTGCAAATCTCAGTTGATCAGAATCAAGACCATCAGCGATTGCATAGTAAATCTGACCCTCAACCAACTGAGTCAAACCAACGCTGCTCGGTTTGGGAAGGATGCCAACGGTGTTGCCAATGTCATCTGCACGCAACTGGACTTCTGCACCAGTTGTAATACCGTGGGGGAAGTTAAACTGCAGATAGTTGAGGTCCAGGTTAACGACGTAGTTAAACTCAGACTTCAGGGTGACAACAGGCTCGGATGAGTATCCAGCACCAGGATTCTTGATCTGAATCTCATTCAGACGGTTATTCTTAACAATAGCAACTGCTTCAGCACCTGTGCCACCGCCACCGCTAATAACAACGGCAGGAGGAGAGGTGTAACCACTACCAGGATCGGTAATCTTGATCTCTGTGAGAATAGAAGTATTGAAGAGTTGCAGGTTAACTGGGAAGGAGATTTCGGGACGGAGAGTGTAGTCGTGGGAATAACCAAAACCAAATTCATTATTCTTCAGTCTCTTGATCTTACCGATATTTTTACCAGTCAAGAAGACAGATGCACCACTGCCTTCTTGAGGAATGACCACATTCAGTGCAGCACCAGATCCAGCGAGAGTGGGTCCGAGAATGCCAGGGATACCATCAACATCGATAGAAGCAGTGGTATATCCTTTACCAGGATCCGAAACGGACGTTGCCGCGATTGCACCAGATCCAGTTTCATCGTCAAGAGTGACTGTGATTGTTGCAAGACCACCTTCACCATCACCATTGATGGGCACTTGATAGTAAACGCCAGGCTGATATTCCGTGCCGCCATCAATGATTTCGATTCTTTCAATCTGACGGTATGAAGCAATGTCAGCAACTACAGGGAGTTTCTGATAGAATCCACCAGGAGACACAAGTTTGATTGTGTTGATGGGACCAATTGCCTTAACTGAGGTCGTGGAATAGAAGCTATATGGATTGCCAAATTGATCGTCCTGAATCTCTGCCTGAGTTGTCTCTGGCTCGGTTTCCAGTGGGAATTTGAATTCTGTTTGACTGGTAACCTGCGAAATCTTAAATGTGCCATCAAAAGGTGTCTTGATGACATCAACGAAAGAGTTGGCACCAACAGGAGAGTTTACTCCAACTCTAGAAGGATCGAAGTAATAAGAAATGTTAGTAACGTTACCGATAGCGGAGAATTTCACATAAGGAGAGATCGAAACTCCTGCTACGCCAGGGGTGCCAACTCTAACGATGTTGTTGAAGGAGTATTCCAGTTTATACTGGTTGTCCTGTGCAAATGACAGGTAATAACCAAAGTTAGACCCATCACTAACATCGAAAATATATTGGTGATTTCTGATAAACACCATGGTTGGGTGCTTAGCATAGATTCTCACGTTGCCGATAGATCCATTACTGAATTGGGGCTCACCTGTTGCAGTCCCTCTAATCTTGAAGATAAACTCTCTAGACCCAAAGACTTCTTGGACAAAGAAAGATCCATTGAATTCATCAGCAGTGAATCCTTCTGTAAACAACACTTCATTCACAACATAGTTGTGAGGAGTGACAGAGGTTGCATAAATTAGATCGGTGAGAGCATTGGCAATCCTCTTAATGTCCTTCTTAAGTGTGCAAGTCACTTCGATTTTTTTAACCGAAGGTAGACCACTAATAGTGAGGATTTTCTCCTTATCTAGACCCTGATCATCCACAGTGACATTTGCAGAGCTCAGAGCAATCACATCACCAGGAATATATGCAGAGGAGGGTTGAGTTTCAATGATCTTGACTTGATAGTTTGCTCCAGCATCAAATCCAAGGAATCTCGCATAGTCGGACAATGCAGACTCAGTGGAAACCCAAGTCCAGGTAACACCACCATCGCTAACATCTCCAGAAAGATGCACTGGAGGAGTTGCGCCAGATGTGCCAGCAACTGAAGCCTGATAGATATTTCTCTTCCAGAAAACTTTATACCCAACAGGATATAGGACATGGGAATCCCATCTCTCCATATCTTGACCAAGATACTGAGGTCTAGGATATGGCTCTTCTTGGATATCGATAACAAACTCACCAGCAGTCCTAATAAACACCCAAGTGATAGATCCATCACTTGTAGCACCTGTGGTGTGTGTTGGTGGATTTACACCAGATGTGCCACCTGCTTGTGCCTCATAGATTCTCTGAGCATAATAAACTCTATCTCCAGTTGCGTATGCAGTTGCAGTTTGCCAGAGGTTTTCATCTTCAATACCAACAAACTTACCAGAAAGAGTGTTGATATCTTGAGGGTTATCAGATTGGAAAAGATCAGTATCATTAAATGTGCCGAAGATCTTACCAACTCTATAGGTGTTACCTAGACCAGGATCATTGACAGTGCCCTCGGGGACATCAACAATGGTGCCATACGCTTGGACAACACCGCTGTCATTAACCTGTTGCAGGAGTGCTCCCTTGGTAAATTTGGCGTTTTGATTGATTGTAAATTCGTAGATGTTATCAATCTTGCTGTAGTTTGCATCCTTGATATAGAATTTGGGAATCACATTAGGAGTGACAAACATCTTCTTGCCATTCTTAACGGGAATGGTAGAAGACTTGGACCCTAGGGTCTGCTTAGTATTTGTCCAGACATATATCTGAATGGTTGTGTAGAGTGACGGTGCATCAGAGAAGTCGAGCAGTTGCAAACCACCAGCACCAAGATCCCACTGATCGATTGCAGGTTGTGATGTAACCGTAGTCCAAGTTGCAGCAGTAAACTCAGATATTGTTAGATTGGTGTGGTTTGTTGCTTCTGTCAGAGTATATACATTTCTTACAGAGGCATGTGATCTGTCGATCTTAACAGCAACAATGTCGCTCTCAATAGAAGTTACAGTAAACTGAGTTGTTGGCAGGACAAAACTAGCGCCATCGGGGAATTCTGCCTTGCTAGAGATAACCACATCATCAATATTACCGATAAAGCACAGAGAAGAAGTTTGTGTAGCATCGCCACCGATACCAACGTCTCCCATGTTTACATCGATCAGAGACTGATATGTTAGCTGTGGGTTGCCATTTACAAATACAGTGAAGTCCCAAACGCCAACAGCAACGTTTTCCTTGACAAGTGCAATATGGACCCATGCATTAGATCCGAATGCAGTGTAGTTTGTAGTTGAGGTGGAAACAGAGACCTGGGCACCATTGATGCTCAACTCCATCTTGCCTTCATCAGCATCTCCATTGATTCCATTAACTCTCAGTTGAGCGCCAGAAGACCCATCGATTTCCAGGACATCAAAGAAAATAGGAGTTGTGTTTAGAGCAGCATACTGCCCTGTAGACATGTTAAACCAACCAGCAACCGTCCAGTTGAGGCTACTGCTATCAATGCCTTCGTAGAATGCTCTGTTGGGAGCATCCAATTTCAGAGATCCAGTGCCAAATCTATAGATTGAAGTGTCAATGTCGGCATTGCCAGGAAGTGCAGTGCTGTATGTGCCAATGTTTCTCTTAGTTGTATCGTAACCCTCATCATTCTCATCATCAAATCTGAAGACTGCAAATTGCTCTGGCACCAGTCTTTCGTTAATGACGATGATGTCACCAGAGTTGTCAACGACAGAAGTTTTGTTTCTAGATCCAATCTGATCAGTATTCTCAATTATCGATTGCTGTTGTAGGGTGCCATCAAACTTCAAGGAGTGGATGGTTGTTACCTTTCTATCTTCTGCATAGTCCAAAGCAGTTGTGATGACAATATTGCCAAACACATCAACATGCAACCCAGTGACATTGATTGACTTGAAGTCTCCCTGAGGAGTCATTGTTTTGATGAATTTCCAAGGAGAAGTTTCTTGGACCTGACTCAGAGTAAACTTACCAAACTGGATCTTCTCAAACTTACCAGAAGCATTGTTGTAGACATCCCAGATGATGAATACGTCACCATACTCATCGATATCAAACTTAGGATTCCTTACATATCCACCACCAATCGGAGGAATTTGTTTGACGTAATCCACTTCGATGTTTGCGCCATCGAAGAAGAATTCGCCATAGATTAGGTTATCTTCGTCGAAGTTGACACCAGTAAAGAAGAAGCGATCATTTGCGATCCACTTAATCTGTGTAATTGTCTCATCGCCACCAGGAGAGGCAATCTTACGCTTCTCTCTGATGTCTCCATCATTGTTGGATTGAATGACCCAAATATCATTTGGATCCAGTGCCTGAGTATCTGTGTGTCCAACCAAATAGATCGACTTGTTTTGATCTAGATAAATGTCTTGGACATAATCACGTCTTGTGGCACCAGAGATACCTGCAATGGATTTCTGCCACTGTAGAGTGCCTGTGGGGGCATTCTGAGCGTCTCTTTCGGAGATGTACTTACCAAACCACACATCTGGGTTATATGCTGCAGATACAGGATCATATGTTTGGCCTGCAACATAAATGGCATCGTTTTCTTCCGTGTCATCAACATACAGAGCAACGAATTCCATTCTCTTGGTGCCAGAATTATTTGGCAGAAGAGTCCTAACCCAAAGGACATCACCGTTGGCATCAAACTTAGCAAGAATGCCAAGCATATCGTCATCGGCAGACTCTTCGAGAGATCCACAAATGTAATACTCTCTTCTAGAGGTCATCAATGAGTCATGGATCTGCAGAGTGCCACTATCATTGATATACTCAGACAACCAATATCTCGTCTTAGTGAAAGATTGAGGATGACTTACGCGAATCTGAGGAGGATTGTTGATATCAAAACCGTTACCAGAGTTGATGATATTAAAAGATCCAGCAACACCAGCAGAGTCAAGATTGATTTCAAATTCAGCGTCTTTACCAATATCACTGATCAACTCATAGGTTGGGGGAATTACCTGGGTGTAACCAGTGCCTTCCTGATTAACTGTAATCGACTCAATGCCAGACACAACTTTAACTTTGAAAGTTTTGTTGGTGTTTGAGATGATTGGCTCGGAGTTGACAATGATTTCATCGCCACCAATCAAATCATGATTCTCAGATGTTGTGATAACACCATAAGGTCTGTCATCAATAATTTCTTTGGTGTATGAGGTGATTGCAACACCTTTAATCGAATCAATAATACCAGATGCACCGAAACCTCCAGTGCCAGTATTATCAAAGAAAATGGTATCATTAACCTGATAAGATTCACCAGGGTTTTCGATAACGAAACCATCAATCTGAGCAGTCTCGAATTGAGTAACTGTCTCAATGTCAATATCAACTTTAGATTGTGTGGAGACTTTCGGGAAGTAGTCATAAATCTGAAGAGTTGCCTCTTCTGTCATTTCTAGGACTTCCTGTTGCTCTAGAGCATCAATGATGCCATCCTCGTTACTATCTTGGGTTTCAAAGATGATAGGATATCCTTCAATCTCAGTAGTGAGCACATCCGACTCTTGGTTGGGTTGACGCTCAACGTCAATATCCACCTCAACGAAAGGCACACGATATCTAACAACATCCTTAGGAATATTTTCCTGAGTTGCACCCTGCCTCAAATTCCACTCATCGGGAAGGGAGTTGAATGCAGGTCCGAGGATATATGGGAATTGTGGCACACCAGCATCCGAAGAATCAATAGTCACAAAGTATGCATAAGTGCCATCGGGATACTCTGGTGTCTTACAGAAACGACCGTTATACTGGTCAAGGTCACCAGACTGGAAGATATATTCATAGTCAGGCACAAAGGATCCTGCAGGATACTCTGCAAGCAGAGGACCATCAATACGCTGAGGACTTGGATTTGTCAATGCATCAAAAACAATCTCATCTTTCAGTGTGTATGATGTGCGAAGTCTTCTGATGCCACTATTTTGATCAGTGGGATCTGCATATCCATAAGGACCATAGATGGGGTTGCCGTCATATGCCCAACCAAGAATAGGAGAATGATCGTAGTTGGTTTCTAATTCTTGGAATCTATTTGTTTCTTGATTTAGGAATACGTTGTCACCAACCACATAACGCAATTCTTTTGGATCTGACAGGTGAGCATATTCACCACCATATTGGTTGTTGAGACCAGTGAAGACATAACCTCTTGAATTGTCATACTTAGACTCTAATTCATATTCAAAGTTTTTATTCCAAGCAAACACATTTGCCTCAAAGGTGGCAAATTCACCAACCGCTTCGAGTCTTACTGTGGTATTACCCTGGGTATAATTGATACCTCTGTTGATAATTTCAATACCAATAACCTTACCAGCATCTTCACCAAAGGTTGCAATAGATGCTTTTGCAATTGCACCAAAACCATCACCATTGATAATGACCCTGGGGGCAGTTGTGTAGCGTCTACCAGAGTTAATTGTGGCAATAGACACAATACGACCATTCAGGACGATTGGTTGTGCCAAAGCACCTTCACCCGAGGTTACAGTGACTTTGGGTATGGATGTATAACCAGATCCAGGATTCAACAGAGTGACACTCTGAATTGGACCGCGAATATTTGCAATAGCAGTAGCACCAGTGCCACCACCACCAGTGATTGTGATACTTGGTTGCGAAGTGAATCCACTACCAGGAGATGCCACCAGGATTCTGGTGATTACTCCATTGGTAACCACAGCGGTGCCAGATGCACCTGTGCCACCGCCACCAACAATAGAAATCAGTGGCGAAGATGTGTAACCACTACCACCATTTGTGACTTCAAAGGATTCAACGCTACCGTTAACGGTAACAGATGCAGACGCGCCAGCTCCACCACCACCTTCAATCAAAACCACTGGGGGAGCACCAGCATCATAGTTTTGACCAGGATTCACAACATTGACCCCTGTAAGAGGACCATAGAGAATCGCTTCGGCAGATTTATATGTCCAGATAGAGACACCATTAACCCATGCACCGATAGCACTATTCGGTTTGATCTCTTGTCTCTCCGAGACGGTATTTACCACTCTCGGGATTCTGATCATCTTTCTCTGGTTACCAGGAATCAGAGCAGATCCAGTGAAGGGTCCAATCTTATAGTTTGGCAGACCAGATGCTGCCACATACACATAGTTATTATTGAAGAAACTATTCTGAATATTAGTAGTAAATTCAGTAACAACTTTGTTGATAGATTCTTCTGTAGACTTACCTCTGTTGAGGTCAACAGAAAGAAGGATATTACCAACGGGGACAATGGTGCTCGGGGTGTCAATTCTATACGAGAAAGTATAGTCATCAATACGAGAAGACACCAGGAATGTGCCGTTATAGATCACAGGGTTTGCACCGTAAATTGTAACGGTATCTTCAACCAACAAACCGTGTGGTTGCTCAGTTGTCACTGTAGCAATCTGCAGAAGACCGCCAGGTTCGATGTTAGCAACCTGAATCAGTTTCTTGACATTATAGAACCAAGATTCCAGTCTTTGCTCACCAGGAGAATCGGATCCCAAGGCAGCAACGTTAAGTTTATCGCCAGGCAGGTAATAGGACCCAGTATCATCCAGAATTGTGCCTGCCGCTTCGGCAATACCAAGGACACGCATCTTGACCTGATTGGTCTGACCGAAGTTGGCATAGATGAAGATATTTGAGCTAATTTTGGACCCAGGATCCCAATTCTCTACAACACCATTCTTACTTCTGGTGCATTCGATGAATTGGTTAAGAGACTTCTCTTTATACTGAATCTCCTCATCTTCTTCAATGAAGAAGGTGCCGTTTCTCTCTGGCCATCCAATAGTCGAGTCAACGGTGATAATCTGATCAGTTGTAGTCAGGGGCTCGACAAGACGAGTGTTATATGGAATCTTAAACTCACCGACCAGAGTTTCCTCAGAAATTACCAATTCATAGATTTCATCATCGCCTTTGATGATGGAAATGGCGTTTTCCACAAGTGCCGAAGCATACTTAACGTCCTGGTCAACTTCATCGGCATATTGGACGATTTCGGCATCAATTAGGTCTCTGGGGTTACCAGACACCACTTGGGTCCTTAGAATGGTGTCTACGACCCATGTAGCTGCCGATGGAGAGATGATTTGATCCTTCGGATATGTAATTTCAACTTCTTCGCCAAAAAGAATCTTAAAGAGGAATTTGGCACCAAGAGCAGTGCCCTTAGCAAGATAGAAGTCTCTAATATTCTTGATGACTTCGGTTGGATTAACTTTAGTCGGATCAAGTTGAATTGTGGGCAGATATTGCTTTCTAAACTTCTCAAATAGTTGATAGATGAAAATGGCATCCAGATTTCTAACTACAGACCCAATTGGATGGTTAGAAATGCGGGTGTCAGATTCCTTTGCAAAGATTTGGTTACCATAACTGTCATATGCGACAGTAGAAGACACACCACGGACAACGCCGTTGAAAGAAGAGGGCACATATTTTCTACCAGACTCTTCGATTACAAAACCAGTGACTTCATCAAAACCGACATCGACAGATGCCTTAGCAGCACTAGGTTCGGCAATATAGATCTTTGGCGGGAATTCGGCAGAATATCCCGTGCCAAAGTTGGTGATGTTAATGTCAGTTATCTCACCGTTAAAAATAGTAGCAACAGCAGTGGCTCCACGACCACCGATGGGCTCGCCATAAGCATCCTTTCGATCATCGACAATATAGACTGAGGGAGCATCTTCATAACCCTTACCTCCAGTAAGAAGCTCAATATCGGTCACGGCACCAGAAGCAACCGTAACATCCAGCACTTGAGCACCAATAGGATCAATAATACGGCATCTGGGGGGTGTTGTATATCCACGACCACGGTTAATGATGGTCACCGAAGCAAGACCACCATTAGAATCTAAAGAGCACTCTGCCTGGGCGTTAATACCACCATCGGGAGCATGATCGATATAAACTGTAGGTGGATTGGAATATAGTCTGCCAGGAGCAGTAACTTGAATGCTATCAACATTAAGACGACCCTCAGAGTCGATTGTGGCATCGCTGATCAGCGCCCCACCAGGATTTTGGAATGCAATAACTGGAATGAAGTCATATCCAGATCCAGAGTTGGTAATCTTGATGCTCGATACCTGACCAGTAGAATCGTCTATTGTGAGGGAGACCGATGCTTGTCTACCAAACTCATTATTTGGAGAAGTAACAACAGGAATAGGTGGGTTGTATGAACTATAACCCTGACCACCAGCAATCAGTGTGATATCTTTAATACCACCAACCAAACTGTGAGCACATGCATACTCACCAACAGTATCTGTCTGAATTGTTACTCTAGGGGCAAAATCCAGTCTGTAACCAGATCCACCTTCTTTTACAAGAATATCACTCAGTTGTCCATTGGTGATATTACAAACAGCGGAAGCACCTGCACCAAAAGAAGCGGGCACAAACTCAACTGCTCTGACCTGCATGGTATCCGAAGATCCCAATGCATACTTCATCACAAGTGTGTCGTAATAAACGTTATATTGCTCAAACGGACGCTGCACAGTGCCCGTGCGGTTTACAATCAAACCTACGTCGGAAATGGGAGTGTATGGTTGACCATTAACTCTCAGAGGGTAATACTTAGACTGATCCCACTGAGACAAAGGAATATTGTCCATCGTGACAATAACCTTATCGGCAAAACCAACCAAATAGACGATGCTGGTGAAACCCTCGTCATCGCCACCAATCGGAGACCTAGGAGCGGTCTCAAAAATAATTTCAGTGCCATCGATGGAATAGTCTGTCCCAGGGACAAGAGTCCTACCATAAACGGACACAATGAGGTGATCTGCCGAAGCAGCAGATACGGGGGTGCCAAGATAGGTGAGAGGGAATCTCCTCCTAACACCATCAAATTGGAAATATGGATTTTCTAGGAATTGCTGCTTCTTATAGAATTCGTAGGGTGCAATACCAGGAGTCAGAATTGCATCAGGACCACGAGTTGTATTTTCGTAATATAAGATCTCATTATCGATCATCAGGGTGCCATTGGTCTCCTGATAACCGTTGATGTCCTCAACGACCACTTCTGCGTCGGACAACCCAACAGATTGCAGCACAGTTGTGCTACTTGTCAAAGAGTCCGACGTGTAGGTATCAACGTCCAACCAATGCAGCAAATCATTTAGGATGCTGTATGGTCTGCCAATTTTTTCCTGAGATTTATAATATTCTTGCAGGAAAGCGATAAGTTGTCTGTCTTCCGACTTGATAAAGTCGGGAAATTGCTGCTCTACCCTGTCGGAAACTCTTAGATTAGACATATTCTCAGAAGCACTCGTCTAACTCGGGATACTGGAAAGTATCGGTGGGATAATCAATGATATTTATTAGTGATGTGCCACCGCCAAAATTGAATCCATTGAAATTATTTGGATCGAAAGATGGGATGGTAATATCACTCACAGTGAAGTCAATTGGATTGACTTGTGGATTTAGAATGGTTGGATCTGTGCCAGGAGGCACGTTTAGGGATCCACCAGCAGGGTAAACCACAACTGGCACTCTTTGAGTGTCATCTGGAGTCAAAGCAATATTCAGAGGACCAACACAAACGATACCGTTTGTATAATCCACTGTGCCTACATTATTATTCAAAATTACTTCTTGCTCGTCTCTGACGGTGACAAGGATCATCCTTCCTTTGCCATCATCACGCAAGTTAACTGGGACGAGTGTTTGTGTTTGCTCCAGGCTGCTAAATGCAGGTGTCTGGATAAGTCCACTGGTTACACCTGCCGCTACGAGGTCTTCAGTGTATCCAGTGGCATAGAATGTGCCAGATTTCACAACCGAGAAGGAAGGTAAGCAACTTCCGCCATTTCCACCACCAGAGTAATCATCTGGGTTATAAAGAGCATTACCGAAGTCTAGGCACTGGTTAAATACCTGACCAAAATTGAAGTCGGTCAAGTTTTGACCCAGAGCAACTTGGGTTGTGTTGCCAGAGATGGATGGGTCGGAATTGTCGATCACAGCACCAAGTTTGGATGCCTCAATTCTTCCACCGTAACGGTTGGATGTGTTTTGGCTATTGTAGTTGTCAATATTCTTTAAGATCTTAGTTGCAAGATCATTTGAATTCAGATTCGTGTTATTGCCGTTGTAGTAAACATAGGTCTTAGGCAAGACATAGAATACCTTCGGATCGATAACTTCAACACCAATGGAAGCAACGGCATATGCCTTGAGTTGATTCTTCAGCTTTGTTTTGGTTGTTTCATTAAGTGCAGATCCAGTTTGGGGTCTGACAGCAATATAGACCTTGCCGTAGATTGGTGGGTTTAGTCTTTCTCCACCATAAGCAACAACACTCTTTGCCTGGGGATAGAGTTGTCTTACAATATTTTCATAATCCAACTCTGTAACAGCTCTGTTTTGAGTTGTATACAGTCTGGGAGCATTGTATTTGATCGACAGGGGAGTTTCTCTAGGCGTGCCGTCCCCAGCAGTCCTGACCGTGATGGTTTCGATCTGGGAAGATGCAATAACTCTACCTTGAGAATCGGTTGCTGTGCCAATGAATGTAAAGTCTCTGGAACCGTTTGCTTCTTCGCCTGTGGTCCTCACATAGTCAATTTTTACAAATTCGCCGTCGATCAATCTACGACCCAACACGCCATCACCAAAGACAAGGCGATACCTAAGGTCATCTACCTCTTCTAGGAAGTAAATACGGGAGTTTGAGTCCAAAGCAACTGCGCTGGTTGCTCTATTGTAGATGTCGATCTCACTTGATTGAATGGAAGGAGAGACATAAACAATCATTCTCTCGGTGTCAACATCTTCACTAGGAATAACATAATTTTGTGTCTTTGTGTTATTGACTGTGAATGAGTATGTTAAGAGATTGCCTTGATAAACTGGAATGCACTTAAACGAAGCAATACCAGTCTGTTGATCGACAGAAGCAGTTTGTTGTGTGAGCAGGGTGAAAATATAGTTTTCGTTGACCGTCTCTGCAACGAAAGAATCGCCCTTTCTAATATTTACAAAGTCTGGAAAGGTCAGTCCATCGGATCCAATGTTTGTCTGGACATTGACAGTGACCTCTGCCATTGCGGCTTTGATTGAACGAGGTGTGTAGTTAAGTTGCTTCGCAATTTTAACGATATTGTCTCTTACAGTAGCAGTCTCAAGGAATGCTTCATTCAAAGCCATGTTGGCATTGAATGCTGTATAGTAGGTATTATATGCTAGGATATCGAGCAGATATGAAGCAGCAGATCCTTCAAAATCGTAGTCGGTAAATTCACTACGAGTTCTTAGGTAGGATCTAATAGACTCTTTAATTTCAAAAAAGTCTAAAGACGTTACTTCTGAGGGAATCGCTGACATTAGGCTTTCTCCAGCACGAAATCTACTTCCTTAACAATTTGCTCTCCTATAATTGAGTATCTCACTGTGACCTCAATCTCATTTGTGTCATAACCATCTCGGACATCGACCCCCTTTACGGAGATTCTAGGTTCGAGTTTATTGAGCGTAGAGTAGATCTCGTCTTTGATCGCTTCCCCAGTAAAAACATCATATGGCTCAAAAAGAAGAGCAGTTACTCTAGACCCAACATTATTTTGAAACGGTCGCTCTCCAACTGCAGTTTTAACCAGATTCATTACAGATTGCTTGATAGCATTATCATTCTTAACTGCACCAAAATCACGACTATTGGGATTGGCGTTAAACGTCATGTTAAAATCCCGATAGCCGCGACTTATGTTTTTATCTGACTTAAACTTGTAGGGCATTAGTGCCAACGCTCAACGAAATCGTCAAACCCGTTTTTACCACCACACCATCTCGAATTACGATCACCAGGCGGATCGTTTGAGTGCTTATGCACTTTACCAAGGTATTTATCACTTCTGGGATCGGTGATTAAAACCATCCCTGACGAGATGAATTCCTTACCTTGATCTGGAATTGGGTGATTAGCCATCTGTCTCTCCATAAAGGGTCAACAGAACTTTTATAGTGGTTGCTATCACTACGATTTATTTATAGTCCCACGGCCAATGGTTGTTTGGTTTCTCCCACCAAAAATGTAAATCTGTCATATAGTCATCATAATACAAAGACACAAAGTCGCTTTTGAATTTGCTACTCATGTTTTCGCACAAAGCGACTGTGTGGATATTATGCTCCTGGACAAACTGCTTCATCGAGTCAGTAATCCACTTGTAATTGCTTCCACGGATTACTCCTGCTTCAATGAGCACAAACTGATCCCAGTCCAATACCCACTCTGCAAAATTGATTTCAAACTGGACTCTATATTGACCTGCTTGCTCATCTGGGAAGGGGACATTAACTGCTTCAATATGATAAATCTCCCCATCCACACTCAGGGCATGTGACAGGTGTTGAGTCACAATTCCTGAATAGTCTGGGGAGACGCACAAAAAGCAGGTCCTACTCGGATGAATATTTGGTTTAGAGACTTGTATTTTATACACTAGCTCTTCAATGAGTGCTAACTCTTGGTCTCTACTGATATAGAGTAGGTCTCTGCCGTTTGTCATGTCAAAAAAGGTTGAGTTGGTCTTCTAGATTTTTCCACGTTGGTGGGTGGAAGTTGCAATATTCATTAAATGTAATTTTCATTTCTTTGTGGCTCAAACCACAATGGGATGCTGCTTTGGGCAAATTCCATTTTGCTTCAAAGAGCATCTCCATCGACTTACGGGTTTCGGGTCTCATTTATCACCCTCGACCTTGACCACGATAACGCTTTTTACGTCCATTGCGTGACGATGCTCCAAGGTGAGTATTCTTGCTGCGACCTTGACGAGTCTTCTTCGGGGGACCTTCGGTGTAATTGGATCGAACCAGTCCGACTTTTGCTTTTGCCATGAGTGACCTCAAACTACCTTGTAATTATACATCATCCAGACCAGACTGTCATCGACCCATATGCAACAACACTGCTGCAGGGATATGACCATCCTGGGAATCCAACGCCCAATGGATCAAGAATTCTTATCACAAGCCTCTTCAGGGCAAACGTGAAGAGAGTGGTCGGATATGCCGTCCTAGAGTGTCCAACGCCCTTATCCTCTAGAGTTAGCACAGAGCATGGAATAGGGGTCGGCACGGGGCACACAGCGTTGCCACAGGGGCACATATAGACGATAATGTTAGTGCAGGTGCTCGGGTGTGGAATAAACTTATCTCCTGCCAGCATGATTGGGAATCCATGCACCAAAACAGTTGCCCTATCTGGTGTGATTGGGAAAATCGGTATTAGATTCAAAGGTGGCCACCAACAGGAATATTCTTTGATACGAATAGTCCTAGGTTTTGGTGGTGACTGACATGGTTGAGTGCTATGGACCACAGGAGGCAAACACAATCCGTGTCCTGAGCAAGGAAGACCATTTAATGCTGCAACTGGTTTTACTAATCCGAATGGCATTAGGTTACTCCCTCCAATGATCTGCCAATGTCGTATGGATACTGATCTTGACATTCATCGAAATATGGATTGCCCAAATTTCGGATTGTCTTACCAAGTGCAGTTGTGCCACCCGACAAATAATTCAAAACTTTGAATGTGCCCGAATATGGACCCATCTTCATTCTATATTTACCTTGGGTGATCCTACTAGGGTCAATAGCGATGGAAACGTCCGCAACACTCTCCAATGCAACACATCCATTACACAATCCAGTGCCACTGTTGTCTTGCTGAGAGAAGAAGAGCGAATATGGAGTCGCTGAAGTTGGTGGAGTGATTTCGTAGTAAGTTAGACCAGGAAGACCATTACCATTTGCGTCATAACCACAAAATACATCCAAAGGACCATCTGTGTTAGTCCCCTTCCTCACATAGCGGTCCCAGCAGTCCTCAGGGATGCCTAGAGGGTCTGTAGGACACTCATTATCGTTAACACGGATAGAAGTGTAGACTGCGCTGTCCTCCCCCGCCACAAAACCATCTACATCGGAAGTTGGATCTGTGGGACTGTAAGAATATGTGGTCCAGACTCCATAAGTGGAGTTTGGAGTGTATCCTTCGACGTTATCTCCCAGCCAAAGTTGGAATTGCTCCAATTCTGTGAAATTACTGCGATTATAGTCAAATGTATTTTCATCAGATCCCGTTGGGACGAAAATTAGGTCATTGTTGTTGTTTGGATCACGATAGCAACGACCTGAGACAGATCCACGACTACAATTCCAAGTTTTTGTGCCACCAGACACTTTTCTACGCTCAGTCAAGCGTGGTTTCGGTAAGCTATTCAAAAATTCCATAAATTGCTGACCCTGAGATCCAGTTGTGGTCCCTTCAATGCTCAAATTGACTTGGAATTGCGCTTCCTCGTCTTTTGGCGCACAATATTTGTATGGGAGGTAACCAAAAGCGACTGTTTTGCCATATGTGCGTGATTCTTCGTCTTCATCCGCTGCCATATAGGCACATGGCATCTGAAACCACTTCTTGATATTGTAAATAATCGGTTGATCGACGTAAATACAGCGATTTCCGCCAAAAGCACCATACAAACCGTTGAAAGCATCGGTAGTTTTCTCTGCTGTCTGAATATCTTGCTCAATTTCCGAGTGATACTTGCTCTGATATTCAGCAACGCCAGAATTTACATTCAAAATGTCAAACATTCCGCTTGGAGGGAAGGCTTTTGTCAATGGCATCCCCATTGTGATGTCAATACAGTCAGCAGGGAGTGCTTGACAGAAAGCAAATTGACCATCTGGGTCAACTTCCGCCAATTCCATGTATGTGATTGGAATATTTGTCTTATTTCCCTCAGTCAAAACGCCAAAACTCTGCTTAATGATGTCTTGGAAGGGTGTCATGTCCTTTCCAAGCGTATCTGAGTCCAACATCCCACTCAAAGCATCGGGTTGTTTGCGAATACTCTCGTTATCGAGCTTAGATTCTGCCTCAACTTGCAATCCTTGCTCGGCAATATAGACAACTGGCGGGTTTTGGGGGTCATAACCACTGCCACGATTGGTAATTGTGACCTTTCTGATGATTCCCGAGGGAGAAATGTCCGTGATTTTCGCTTCTGCTGCTTTATATTGCAAAACTGTGTCAAATTCACGCGATCTTTTGTTATAACCTTGCGCTACTTTGTTAAGAACTCGTCTCTGTTGGGAAGATCCAGTGCGATTTGTCTCCAATTGTGGGAATTGATTGGTGTTTTCCTCGTATTGTGACTTGAATCCACGCCTAACTCCCTCTGCAGTGTCTTGTGCAGAGAATTCTTCGAGGATTTGTGGGTCGGAAATGACGATTTGAGGATTGATATACCCCACTCCACCGTTGATGATGTTGATTTCTACCACTTCACCCTGGGTATTGACCACTGCTTCTGCCTCAGCAAGGTCCAAAGTGCGGGTTGGTATCAATGCTTGAGGGTCAATCTTGACTTTATAGTATTGAATATTCTTCTCAAACTCGTAAACACCCCAAAATGCGACCTTATCTGCGATGCCATACCCTGCCAGGACCACTGCAGTAGCACCATCTGCCGCAGTAATCGCCTGTTGGTAGGTAAATTTGTTGCCATCTACACCTTCATAGCGCGATAGGTCCATATAACCGCACTTCATTTTGTCTCCAAAGTAGAAAACGCGGTTGATTAACCACCCTTGGAAGATTTCACCCTTCTTAAAACTACCCGAAGATGAGGTATAGCGGAAAAAGATACGCCTATCATCAGTGCCAGCAGTGGAAAATGACTCCTCTAGACCACTACCCCCAGGTCCTTCTAGGGTAATCTTGGACTTTGTAGTCTTCCATGCATCTTCTCTGATCTGATAGAAGTGCGAATAGAATTCGGTATTGGGTATGCAGCAAGGATATGACCTTGTAGTGCCAGACCCCTGAGCACCTTCTGTGGTGCAGGTTGCGTTTGGACAACATGCTCTATCACTCAATTCATACTGAATGCCAAAGATCGGACCATTCCAGGGGTAGGTTGTGTCATACAGGTAATACATGAATTGGGAGTCATACCCATATTGAAACCCTAGGAAGCGTGGCACAGCACCCTTGATGGCACCATTCAGACCATACAACCACTCGAAACGTGCTTCTTCATTGAGAATGGTAACACCAGATCCACCACCTTCAACGTTATCATTCAATGGCCATCCATATCCATCGACAGCAGGGGCACCAATGTTACTATTTCTGCGATATCTGAGGTATGAGTGGGTAGTAGTATTCCATGCATACCACCCAGACTTGTCAATACACTGCCCTGTAGGACCAATCTTACCAATATCGATAATTCTCTTACTGCCTGCATCAGGTGCGTCACCACCAAAAACATAGCAGAGGATACCCTGATACTCATATTCGCCATTCATGGCGTCTTTGGGGGCGATAGGACCGCCACTCAGGTTGACTTCGCCAGCAGGTGTAGTGGTATAGAAGTTGTCAGACTCGGGTGTGCCGTTATGAATGACGTTATCTTTGAAATAGTGATACAGTGGTACGATAGATTCACCACTCCCTAGGTAGTCTGCTGCAGCACCAGGAGTCGTAAACACATATCCCAACTTTGAGACATATTGATACGGCGCATTATTGTCACTTGCAGGGGGTGTAGCAGATAGTGTAAGAATCGAATCATCATTACTTCTACCTCTGTAATGAGAATACAGCGGCACCGATCCTTGGACTTGTGTCCTCATAATAAAAAACACAGGAATATCACCCTGCCTAGGCTCAGGGTTATATCCTCTTAAAACTTTACGCCACGATTCATCATCACCGACAGCATCTTCTTGTCTTAACTGATCTCGGTGTGTGTATTTGTGATCGTATTTTGCTCCACGATACCAACGATATATTGGTTGTCTCTCGAAATCGCAGTTAGTTACACAGGTAGGCTCTTCATCGCCAATGTAATGCACATTATCTTTGCCAAGCGGCATCGACCCAGGACCCTCATTGAGAAAGGAGAGCGTGTATGCTGACCCATCGTAGTCAAACATAGGTCTCTCATAATCTTCCCCATCGATCGGGTTTGGGAAACTGCGACCTGTTTCAAGAATAAAGGCGGGCATTCAATTTATTGAGCTTCCAATTTATTTAGTCGCTCATACAGATCATCAAAGATCTGTTTCATGTTGAGATATTCGTCCGCCCCTTCAGGTTTATACTGAATCATATCCGCCGACGGTGGAGGGAGTTTCTGTAGAGCACCTTCACATATCGCCACTCGCTTGGATAGATTCTCAATTGCCTTGCCCACCTGTGTTAACAGATACGCTAACTGATCCGTATCACTCATATCTGGGGTGATGACAACCCCATCTGGGGTGGAGGATGTGTTATAGTTGATAGGATTCATAGATGCTCAACGCGGTTTTGGTTTTTCGCGGTTTTTGAAATTACTCAGATTCCTCAACCTTCTTAATGTAGATCGACCCATCGATCTCCTCTGTGTATTCTAAGAGATCTCCTTCGACCCATCCAGTCTCGTCAAGTAACTCTTCGGGTAGGGTGATGAAACATTCTCCATGCTCATCTTCTTCCACTGGGATTGTGTATCTTTTACTCATAGGTTTTGCAATACCTGTCATGTGTATGTAGACAAAACAATATTTGACAAAATTGCAAATACTGTATGAGTGGGTTACTTACCCCTGAAACGTGTTACAAGTGCCTTGTAGGCGATCCTGAGAGTCTCTGAGAGGGTTATTGAAATATATTCTATTTGCTCTCTTGGCGTGACTCTGAGGGGAGTTTTTATACCCTCAAAATTTTTTTCAGAGGGGGGGACCCGTAGTTTCATTTTGATAATATGGGGAGATACATCGAGGTCGATGCTATACTTTTGTAGGTTAGGGACTTATGCGTTTTTAATATACACCATCACCCCCAAGAATACACTGCTCTCAGAGTAACTAATAGTCCCCAACATGCACATCATAGCATAACCCTTCAGCGATGCAATAGTCACAGAATTGTTGATACTGTGTGAGGTGATCATCAAGGTCCAAGTCTATTAACTGTTGTGCTAATTCAACTTGCTCTTGTGGTGGTAATTGCCCCTCATCGTATAGATCAAGGAGTGCCTCTAAACTATCAGGAATAGAGGCGATCTTGCTGCCGTAGGTGTCACTCATGCGCCTGAGAATTGCTTTGCATCATTGATAGCGAGTTGCTGTGATTTGAATGGACCATACTTAGGACAACCATCGTAATTGTATGCCCAAAAGTATTTGCTACTCTTCTCCCATACTCTTATATCAACAGGAGGAATTGTCTGGAGTTGGATAGTATTACTCACGACCAGTCTCCTCTAATATCCTCAGAGAATTCAGGTCCTTGACTATCATCATAGAGGTCTAGATCGTCCTCTGTTTCTTCACTCAGAAACTCGTCAATCCAATCGGTGTTAGGATCGATCATGACTCGTAGTCTCCCTGGGCGTAATCATCAACAGAATTCTTTCGGTTATACTTACCTGTGGAAAAGTCTGTGGAAAAGTCATCATAATTGGTGGAGGATTTCTTACTATTACCCCACTGTCTTTTCTCTCGAATACTCTTAGGTCTCCGAGAGTTGTAAGGATCATTGCGTTTGTAAGTGCGTCCCATTAGTTATGTTTGAGAGGGTTTGAGTGAGTTACAAATAAGAGGATAAGTCTTATCTGAGTTGTTGTCAAGTGGTCTGTGAGGGTTTGTGTAGTGTCCTCTGAGATCTTGCGAGATCTGAGTTGATGTGTTACAGTCCGAGGTGACTAAAAGATCACACATTTCTCGGAGTATTTAACACAAACATATGTTTTTTAAGGTATTTAGTTTTCCACAAGTTTTTCCACAAGTTATCAAGAATCCTGTGGAAAACTACGCGGAGAGTGTTAATTAGATGGGCACGAAGTTAACAGTGAGAGTGATACGATTAGGCGTAGCATTGCCTTCATAACCATGTGTAATCATGCTTGGATAGATTATAACATCACCTTCTTCCATAGGTGTAGTTGCTTCCGTAAGATTATAGGGAGAGTAACCTTTAGATGGAAATTGCATGACTGGGTAATAGTTTGATGTGACATTACGTCTAAACTTTACAGGTGCATGTCCTTTCTCGTAGTTAATTAAAACTGTGGCAGAATACAAACAATTAGAGTGCTCATGTGGTGCATACAATGCTCCTTCACCTGCCATCTCTAAGTATGCTTCACTGATGGCAAGATTGACATCATAATTGTATGTCTGAGTATTGAAAAGATTAGCAATTTCGATTAACTGTTGGGACAGTAATGGGGATTGCTCGATACACTCATTGCGTGATCCAATTTGTTTTACATTATGAGAGATTGACTCTCTTCCAGTTTCATCAACTAACTTAACTTTGTTGATGTAAGTGTAGATTTCATTTCGGAGGGCAGGATAATCTTTAAGAGCATAACGTCCTACAGGTTGTGGAAAAAGACCATAAATCTCCTGTGTTACTGTATCCTCTAGATTGTCAGATAAGTTAGTCATTTGGAGCAGAATTGTGTAATACTATTTTATACAAGCACATGGCGTGAGTCATTTTGTGGTGCGTTGAATGAGATCAGCAGTGAGGTGAAGTGCTTCGCCTGTGTTATATCTTACACCAGGAAAGAGAAAGAAAGAAACAACAAAAAGTAAACCAATGACTTTCATTTTGTTGGGTGATTTGAAGGTCAGATACTTACGTCGTGCCATTCAATCAGGCAGCAAGAGGAAGAGCAGACTCACCAAGATTCAGACCAGAATAGAATGGCACAACCTCGAAGGATTGAGTGCTGTTGTTATACTGACGCACATACCAAACATGATCCTTTTGATATACACCTTCGCCAGCGATTGCATTAGCGTCGCAGATAGCATTGAGGCGTGATTTCGTAGTGACAGACTGCCAACCACCATCAAATAGTTGCACACAATCATCACTCACAGTGGCGATATGATTGCCGTGCAGATATACACGAGACACATTATCTTGCTCATCAAATTGCACAGAAGTGTTGCCAGATTGCCAGTTGATAGAATCAGCGATTGCCTGATTCATTTGCTTTTCAATCTTACGCATGGTTTTGGAGTTAGAGTGAATGTGGAAGGTGCAATCCCCTCCACGACATTGAATATAAGGCATTTTGGGGGTCTGTGCCAGAAAAGTGGACAGTGTGCCAACTGGCACAATTTTACTTTCTAAACCTCGCGCAAACGTCATCATAGGATGCACCTACAGGGATTTGTTTGCAAAAACGCTCCATCTTACTGTCCTGCATTTTGTTGATTGAATCAATAGCGGAGACACCAATCATGCCACCAATGACAATAACGAAACCAGCGAGTGCGAATCTCATGATGTAAATCAGTAACGTGAATCGTTGATGAATTGACGATAGACAGAGGCAACTTCTTCCCAGTGATAATCTTTCAAATCACCACACATGCTCTCCATGTAGTCATAAACCTGACCCCAATCTGCATCGGTGGATGTAATGAATTGAGGAAGAGTTTTGAGTGCAGAGTTAAACATTGCGTTTGAAATCACTTGTTGAGAGGTGTGAAAAACCAGAGGATGATGAGGGCACCGAGTATCACTGTTGTCATGCGATCAGTGCATCCAGTGCATTCACATGTTGATCATTGAAGATAGCAACACATGGCGCGGTGTTGATATACTCAACGATGAAATCTTTGCACTCGGCAACAGTATCAAATCCCGCAATGCGCGGATAGATCCACACACTATTGCCATCAACAAGATCTTGACGACGACGTGCATTTACACGATAGTTTCCCTCATCATCAGAGTAATCTGCAGTGATAGTGAAAGCAGCGAGACGATTCTCACCCACCCAGATAGAATCTTCCTCGATCCAGATATCTTCACAATAAGCGACAGTATCCAGGCGCTTGGTGTAATCAATGGAGATGGGGTTGGTCATTCGTTTTGTTTGGTGTGAGAGTATATTTGCACAGATCAGGTGCCTGTGCTCATTTTGTGTGCAGGTTTGATGACTGTCACATACCATTCAGAAAGTCTGCCATTGCCTCATTATATTCATCCTCACTGAAGAAAGTGCGCCCATGAATAGTCTTAGGAAACTGCTGTTTTGCAGCAGGTCGATAACACTCAGCGACGGTGAATCCCTTCTCTTGAATGTAATCGGTGTAGACGTTTTGCATTGCGTTGTTGTAATTAGAAAACCAGTTTGCGTCGTATTTGGGTGGCATTATGCCGATGCTTGCTCCCACACGTTGTAAAACATGTCCCAAGCGTAAGTATCAGCAACGAAGGTCTGAATGTCACACTGATCGCATACCCAATCGTATGCCATATCTGCATCAGCGTTAGTGTCAATCACGAAATCGTAGAGACCTTCGATTGCACTCTGAAAGTCCTTATCCTCAGCGAGAGAGACAAAAAACTTGCCAGTTTCGTTGTCGATCATGATACGCTTGCCAGTGATGGAGTAGTTGGGGAGGTGAGTCATTTGCTTTGTTTGGTGTCCTACCATTATAAGCACGGCATCGGGCGACCTGGGGGCATCAGTGTGCCAGTGCGTCAACTGGCATCATTATGTTGAAAGTATGTTGCAATGATTCGCTCATCCTCTAGATTCAAATCATTGAATGGAAGAATACTCTCACACAGATCTTTCTTTGCATTATCAATACAATCATCCAGTTGATCGTAGAGATTAGTATAATCGAAATTGCGAGAGATATATTCTGCAATCAACGGCACATTATCCTCAGGGATATCATCAAAGTTGTCGAGAATGTAGTTGTTGATGTCGATTGTGAGTTTTGCCATTATTCTAATGAAAGAATGATTTGAAGTAATTTATATCAGCAGCAGCAAGCAAGTCCGCTGTTGAAGAGTTGTGCATCAGTGTGCATGTCGGTCACCTCATAGTTGTAACCATTGATGCGAGAGTCTACCTCACGATTGAAATCTTTCTTGGTGATGTAACGCTTGGACTGACCAGATCCCATGAAAGTAACAATCTTGAGCATGATTCGCTCGCTGATATCACCGTTAGCATACTTGACGGGATAGAAGTCAACAACCATGTTGCCGCCTTGTGCTGTGAGTTGCATTTGCTCTCGTTTCTTTGACCTTGTTATATTTGCACAGATCGGGTGCCTGTGCCCATTTTGTGTGCAGGTTGTTGGATTGGCACACTACCCTAGTTTGGGTGCTGCTTGTGGTATGCTGCTCAGTCCCACGGGTCTCGTGCCTGAGATCCCTGTCCCTGTCTTGCCTCAAATCGCTCTTTTTCGATGATTCTAGCGAGCACGACCTGATCATCCCTCCCGCACCTGAAACCATACAAAAAACCGATCTTATAACCCAAGGCGAGACCTATGACAGTGAAAGCAACACTTAGCATGATTCAGTAAGATTGATCGAGTTTCTTGTGATCGTTGTTTGCGAGAGATAATTGCCTCTCAAACTCAACACGCATTGAGATAAGATGCCTCCTCAAGAAATCCTTGAATGTTACATGTGGATCATCAATTTGCTTCTCAATCTCATCAATTTGTGCAAGAATTGTTTCTAATGTTTGTGATGTGTTAGACATAAAGATTATTCATGAAAGTCCATTGATACTCGCCATCTTGAGGATCAACACCATCAACAATCCACTCCTCACATACAGCAATGGCGTCTTCATTCTTTCCTTCCTTAACAAGATTAGTCAAGCGAAGGAAATAGGTTTCACCCATGTTTTCGATGCTGGTTTCCTTCTCGTTGATGTCGTAATCCATGATCATTTAGAATGTTGAAGTTGAATGATTTTTTGAAGCAAATCAGTGTGTGGAGTATTCTCAACGAGACCGCGAAGAATAGCGAGATCACACTTATTTAACTCTGTAATGAAGATGTTTTCATCGGGATCTTCATCTTGTAGAGTTAGATCTGGATTCTCCCAAAAGTCGATCCAGTCACTATCATTTGCTGCAGAAGTGATCATCAGAAAGGATTGCTCCAACGCTCATATTGTGAGAGAGTGATATAACCCTCTTTGCACAGTTGATCAGTAAAGTCATTCCATTCAGTGCGCTTCCAAACTACATCATTCTTGAGTTTGGGATATGCATTAGTGATGACTTTCCAGTTATACTTAAACTGCTGAAGTGCTTGTGCTTTGGTAGTCATGTCGAATTGCTTTGACCTTGTTATATTTGCACAGATCGGGTGCCTGTGCTCATTTGGTGTGCAG